>ERZ1031159.22-NODE-22-length-36575-cov-7.153313_pt1 | contig 36575 bp, 35 predicted proteins | sample MGYA00516706_ERZ1031159 | MGnify/ENA primary metagenome ERZ1031159 (study PRJEB33719, sample SAMN04262508) | wastewater metagenome | biome: rural village; feature: composting latrine chamber; material: composting feces with ash | place: El Salvador | collected... | reverse complement strand
GCACTCCACATTGAAGTGAGCCAGGACCACGCACGCAGAGCGCTGCTGGGCGAATCAGCAGCCTACGGCGTAGACGGAGCGATTCTTGCAGGTGATCTTTTGCTCGCCGCAGCGGAAGCCTCCTTGGCGAAGGCAGCGTCCTCGAACGCGACAGAGAAGACTACAGACAGGGGCGCTCCAGTCTTGGCCCGCTATGCACAAATGGCAGGTGAAGTTGCACTCGGCCAGTTCCGCGACATGTCAGCCTCTTACCTACCCCTGAACGAGCAATACGCCGACCCTCAGACAGCCGTAGAAGCCACCTTGGACGTGGTTCGCATAAAGGCAGCACGCTACTCCGTGGTCCATCCTGCGGTTCTAGGTGCCCTACAAGTCGGATGCGACGCGGATCTGGTCCACACCCTGGAGACCATTCTGGAACCCGCAGGCCTGGCATTCCAACTTCGCGATGATGCACTAGGGGCTTTCGGCGATCCTTCCGTAACTGGAAAACCAGTTGGAATCGACATCGCGGAAGGCAAACGGACCGTGCTCTTGGCACTGTCGTGGCAGGAAGCTTCGGAAGAAGAACGCATAGCCCTCGTCGAAATTCATTCCAGTCCATCTCCAGATCCAGCCGACATCGCCACCGTCATCAAGATCATGGAGACCAGAGGGAACGACCACCACGAAGCCCTCATCGAAGCCCTCAGCGCCAAAGCACTAAGGGAGCTGGAAGACGCGCCGCTATCGGCGAATGCGAAGTCGCTTCTGCGTTGCCTTGTCGACATCCTGGTAGTTCGGGACACGTAAGTACCAGCGTTGACTGCCCTCTCTAGACGACGGACGAGGGCAATCCTGTCCGATCCCCCGTCCGTCCATGCGTCCGCTCCAAAACCCCGAGCCAAGCGGACGGCTACTCACCCCATGGTGGAGGCAATCCTGTTCACTCGCCGGTGGTGTCCCTCCCGGATTAGGTCGAGGGGAGAACCACCCATGGCCTCGTCGGGCGTCACCAACCAGGTCAGGGTCTCGATCATGTCGAACCCGTTGTCCTCAAACAAAGTGATGGTGCCGCGTAGTGGCGCCAAGACTCCGTAGGTGGGTTCTGGCAGTGCGATTTCAGCATCGGACTCTAACTGCGAAGTGGGCCGCGCATCACGCACCGCCCAAACCTGACGCCCCAGGGGAGAGTCAAGCTCCACGAGCGCGCCCTCGGGAATCCTCCACGAACCCTGATACTAAAGCGCCGGAAGCAGATTGTCCGCCAACAGTTGTTTGATGCGCGAGCGCTTTGTCCCCAGACGCTGGGCAACTTCCGCGTCATCAATAAATACGACGCCCGAGGGCAATTCCGCCACTTCCGGTTTGTCAGTCAAGTTAGCCATGGGCCAAGCGTACCGATCAAGACGCCGTCGTACCCCAGCGCGCCAGGGCAGAGACGCTGCAGAGGTCGCGTAAAATGCCAGGCGTGAATAGCCAGCCAAGTGCCGGGGCGCCCAGTTCTGCTCCCCCTGTGGGTCCAGAGGGGCCCGCGACGCCTGCCAGCACATTGGCTCCCGACCCTCTGATAAACCTGCTCATCGATGGGCGTTACCGAGTCATCTCTCGGATGGCGCGCGGAGGAATGGCCAGCGTTTACGTCGCCCATGATGAGCGTCTGGACCGGTTGGTCGCGCTGAAGGTGATGCATCCTCACCTGGCTGAATCTGAACAGTTCACCGCACGCTTTCGTCAGGAAGCACGCGCGGCTGCACGTATCTCTAGTCCCGCAGTCGTCCCCGTCTATGACCAAGGCGCATTCCACGGTCAGGGATACCTGGTCATGGAACTCATCTCCGGATCGAACCTGCGCGTTTTCATCAGCAGCCAGGAACCCCTCACCCTGGGATTGGCGCTCGACTTCCTTGAGCAGATTCTGAACGGCTTGGACGCAGCCCACAGGGTCGGCGTAGTCCACCGTGACCTCAAACCGGAAAACGTCCTGGTCAACGAGGACAAACAAGTAAAGATTGCTGACTTTGGTTTGGCGAGGGCTGCATCGGAGATCACGCTTTCCTCAACCGGATCCATAATGGGCACGGTTGCGTACCTGGCTCCCGAAGTTGCATTGCGGGGCTCGACGGACGGACGAACCGACATCTACGCTGCCGGGATCATCCTCTACGAGATGCTCACCGGCACAGTTCCCGGCGATGAACTGGCAAACCCAGTCCAGGTGGCAATGGCCCGTGTCAACGAAGACATCCCATCGCCATCAGATGTGGTGCCCTGGCTACCTCCCGAAGTCGATGACTTGGTGGCAACCTTCTGCGCACGCGACGCTCGAAAACGTCCCGCCTCAGCCAATGCCGCCGCCCAGCTCGTAGCTGAAGTCAGTGCCCAGTTGCCCCCAGACCAACTGGACCATGTGCTTCCGGTACCTGAAAAACCTGCCATCGGCTCCCCTAGCAGCCGAGGAACAAAGCAGATTAGGCACCACGCTAAGACAACTCTTCTCCCCGTCGAACCCCGTGTTGTGCAAACATCTGGGTCCGTTGCACCCCCCGAGGGAGAACATCTCACCCCAAAATCACGCCGCCGCGCCGCCCTGATCACTGCAATCCTGCTGGTTATTGCCATCGCTCTGGGTGTGTGGTGGTGGTGGCAGCAGTACGGTCCCGGGGCTTACGTCGCCGTGCCCGAACTGGCTGGCGTCTCCCTTGAGGAGGCTCAGACCACCCTTGAGTCCATGGGCCTGACTTATACGGTTGACTACGAGAACTCTGATGACGTTCCCGATGGGGACATCATTCGTACACAGCCAGCAGCATCAGAGCCACTCCACAAACGCGAAGACCTCACTCTGTTTGCCTCGCTGGGGGTCCTCTACCTGACCGTTCCCGACCTTTCGGATTCCACGCAGGCACAAGCGATCGAACTACTGAAGAACGAGGGCTTAGAAGTCGGGCAAATCTCTGAGGAATGGAGCGCGACGGTCAAGACCGGATACGTCATCTCCTCAACTCCCGCATTCGGTGAGGAAACTCCTCACTACACGGAGGTGAACCTGGTCATTTCGAAGGGCCCAGAACCAATCGTCGTCGCCGACGTTGTGGGAATGCCAGCGGACGAAGCAATCCAGTTACTGAAAGACTCCGGTTTGGAGCCCACCACCATCGACGTCTATTCCACCGAGTATGCCGAGGGCACAGTGGCTGCCGTCGACCCCGAAGAGGGAACAACGCTAACCAGGGGCGATGCCGTCAGCGTTTCAGTATCGCTGGGCCCGGAGATGATCGAAGTGCCCAACGTTTACGGCAAATCCCGTGCGGAGGCAACACAGATCCTTGAGGACGCGGGCTTCATCGTCGAGGTGGACCAGTTGGCCAGTTTCTTTGATTCCGTTGGGACGCAAAGCCCTCATGCCGGAACCGAAGCCGCTCGCAGATCAGTTGTCCGTATCACCGTCGTCTAGACGCTCAGCATCCAGCAACGCCCACGCCGCAGCAGAACTCTCACCTGACTGTGTCTGCGCTGAATTCTCTGCGTCATCATTAGCCTCGGCTGCCAGCGCTGCCACCTGAAAAGCGATCTCCAAGGACTGCTGATGGTTGAGCCGAGGGTCCACCAGCGTTTCATAGCGCCGCACCAACGAAACTTCGTCCAGTCCTGCCGCTCCGCCAATGACCTCGGTGACATCGGCGCCCGTTAGCTCAACATGCAAACCGGCCGGGACCGTGCCAAGTTCATCGTGGATTGCGAAGAACGACCTCACTTCGCGCATGATCGTCTCAAAGTCGCGAGTCTTGTATCCGTTCTCCGTTTGGATGGTATTGCCGTGCATGGGATCAGTCACCCACGTAACGGGCCTGCCGTCGCGCTGCTGAGCTTCGATGAGCTCCGGAAGCACATCCTCAATGAGGTCGGCGCCCATCCGTGTCATCAGTGTGAGTCGCCCGGGTTCCCCATCCGGGTTCAGTGCCTCAATCAGATCCACCACGTCCTGTGGTGTCGCTGTTGGCCCCAGCTTTACGCCGAGGGGATTGCGAACATGACTGAGCAGATCCACGTGCGCTGAGTCGACGTCACGAGTGCGCTCCCCAATCCAAAGAAAGTGGCCGGACGTGTCGTAGGGATGACCTGTGCGCGAGTCGATCCGGGTCAGCGCCGACTCATATTCCAATACCAGTGCCTCATGAGAGGAGAACAGGTCCACCTGCCGCAGGTTCTCAAAGTCTGCACCCGCGGCTTCCATGAAACGCACCGCCCGCGAGATCTCGCCGGCCAAACGTTCATACCGTTTGTAGCCGGGGCTGGAGGCGAATCCCCTGTTCCACTCGTGGACATGGCGCAGATCCGCGTAGCCACCCTTTGTGAAAGCCCTGATCAAGTTCAATGATGAGGCAGAATACTGATACGTCTCCAGGAGTCGTTGCGGGTCGTTCCTCCGAGACACCGGATCAAACTCAAACGCATTGACAGCGTCGCCTAAGTACGAGGGCAGAGTCACCGGCCCTCGTGTTTCCACCGGCGAGGACCTCGGCTTGGCATATTGGCCAGCGATACGACCAATCTTGACCACGGGCATGGAACTCCCGTACGTCAACACAACCGCCATCTGGAGAAGGGTCTGTATCTTCAGCCGCAACTGGTCAGCCGTCGACTGCGCGAAGGTCTCCGCGCAGTCACCACCAATCAGGATAAAGGCTTCGCCTTCCCCTGCTCTGCCCATGGCTTGACGCAGCCGATCAACCTCGCCAGCGAAGACCAGCGGAGGTCTGCGTCGCAGCTCAGTGACAACGCGTGTGACGTCCGCCGGGTCGTCATAACTGGGCTGATGTTGCGCCTCTTTTTCGCGCCACGAATCCCAGGGCAATGCACCCAAGAGCGCGCCTCAGTCCGCTGCGGGGACAGCAGGTTCCAGTGTCTGGCCCATGTCCGCCATCATTTCGACGAACCACGGTTCCTCGATGTTGAATGCCTTGCCACCTGCAATGCGGGAGAAATCAATGGTCTTGAGCTTCTCGTCGTCTTCCTCATCGTTGCCCACCACGCCGGATACACCGTTGAGAGCAGACTCGACCGCAAGGTCAGCCATGGTGTCAATCAGGTCCAGGTCCCTCTGGTCAGAGGGAGCCGAGCGAGCGAAGTATCCGGACTTTTGGACCATGACCTTCTCTGCGTCCAGCTTCTGCGCGAACTGCTTTGCGAACCACTGCCCAGGGTTGATCTCATCCAGTCGTACGTGGCCGAATGCGTCGCGCTTGACTTCTTCGCCACGCGCTTCCATCTCCTCGATGATCTCGGGAACACCCGCGCCCTCGGAAATGAAGATCGCAACTGCCCCACGCTCGTCCATGATCTTCTTCAAGCGGGCTGCTTCTTCATCGATATCAAAGTGCATTTCCGGCAGGTAGAGGGCGTCGACGTCCCAGAGTTCGCGGGAGAGCCCAATCGAGGGCACCCACTGGCGACCATCCAGCCACTTACGGTACTTGCGTGTGCTTTCCGCGGCCAGCCAGCCGCAGTTGCGTCCCATGATTTCGTGAACAATGAGCATGCGAGGACCAATGCGGTTCTCCCCCATGATGTTCTGAGCGAACCGCGAAGTTTCCTCGGCTGCGGTATCCGCGCCCAGGGACTGGCGGATTGGAACGATGTCGTTGTCAATGGTCTTGGGCATGCCCACGACGGTGAGATCGTAATCATTGTCGTGGAGGTACTTCGCCAAATCTGCAGCGGTCGTATTTGTGTCATCCCCACCGATGGTGTGGAGAACGTCAACACCATCAGCACGCAGTTGCTCAGCGGCGACTTCCAGGGGGTCCTCCCCTTCCTTGACCAGACCGCGCTTCACTGCGTCGGCAACGTTGGTCAACTTGACGCGAGAGTTGCCAATGGGTGATCCACCGAATTCCCGCAACGCTGAGGCGTGTTCACGAGCATCATCGTCGACCACAACGTAGTCGCCGGTAAGCAGCCCATAGTAGCCATGCTGGTACGCGATGATCTCGATGGAGGGGTCAAGCTTGTGGTAGCGCTCAATCAGCCCACCAACCGCAGTTGAAAGGCAAGGTGCAAAACCACCAGCAGTCAGCAAAGCGACACGGCGAACAGTCACAGGGATTACCTCTTTCAGAACAGATTCGTAAGCTAGATGCAGTCTATAACGGCAGGGTGCGCGGTCAGAGGCGGTTTCAGCCCGGACTCACTCCTGGATGCCACCGTCTTCCGCGGGATCAGCGACCTGAATGTCAACGTCCAGTTCAGGGGCAGCACTTTCTTCGCCTTCAGCCGAGGCGTCTAATACAGGGTCTTCCGATTCTGGATCATCTGGAACTGGCACGTCTGGAACGGGACGGCCACCCGGCGCCTTGGCACTGTTGGGGATGGGACCGTCAAACTCTCCCTTTTCCGCCAACTCAGCTTTGACGTCGGCGGCATAGCGGTCGACGTATTCCTGGCCGGAGAGCAGCATCAAGTTGTACATGATCTCGTCGGTCACGGCGCGTAGCACATAGCGGTCGCGTGCTAGCGCACGGTAGCGAGAAAAGTCGAGGGGCTCACCGATCACGACGCCGATGCTGGTGCGCGAAGGGATCTTCTGCCCAATCGGCTGAGCCGCGTGGGTTCCAATCATGGCAACTGGGATAACTGGAGCACCGGATTCCAATGCCAAACGGGCCACACCGGTCTTTCCTCGGTACAGACGACCATCAGGGCTGCGGGTGCCCTCGGGATAGATACCGAAGAGTTCACCCGACCGCAGGCGAGCCAACCCAGCCTGCATGGCTGCTTCCGCGGCCTTGCCTCCAGAACGATCCACGGGAATGGTTCCGACTGCCTTCATCAGGTTCTTCACGGCCCAGCCCTTAACGCCGGTGCCGGAGAAGTAGTCGGCCTTACCCATAAAAACCACTTCGCGGTCGATTAGGGCTGGGAGAAAGACAGAGTCCCAAACAGCCTGGTGGTTCGAGGCAAGAATCGCGGGACCCTCCTTGGGAATATTCTCCGCGCCTCTTATCCATGGCTTGTACGTGCCCCGCAGAATGGGGCCACCGGCGCCCTTCAGGACTTTGTAGAAACCCACATGAACCCCCTACCGGGTTGGGACATTTTGGACCCAGTCTAGCTCCCGAGGCTGCCGGGTACTGCGCAACCTCGCTAATATGGGCGAGGACGCGTCGTCAAAACGTTTGGAGGGGACCATGCTGAACGCCATTGTGATGATCAACTGTGCGGTCGACTCGATTCCGGAGGTCGCACAGAAGGTTGCAGACCTCGACGGGGTCGAACAGGTCTTCTCCGTCACGGGGGACGTCGATCTGATCGCCTTAGTACGGGTCGGCGAGTACGATGACCTGGCGGTTACGGTCGCCGATTCCATCGCTAAAGTGCCCGGCATTACAACCCTGCGCACGCACCTGGCGTTCCGTGCATATTCGCGCTCTGACCTGGAAGAAGCGTTCCAGCTAGGGCTGGACTAAGCAAAGGTGGGGCTAACGCGAAGTCGCGTTGACCCAAGCGTCCAACTTTGCGGCAGCGGCGCCATCTTCTAGGGCTGTTCGCGCCTTTGTGTAAGCATCGATAAGCCGATCTTCTAGGGAAACGAGAGCGTCCCGTGATACGCCCTCTTCATCTTGCCCAACAGCCCATGAGGTCTCGCCAGCCTCGACCTGTCCCTCAGCCGCGACAATTCCGATCGCCGCGTTAAGCGCCACCGCATCGGCGATAGGCCCGGGTGCACCATCAAAGACAGCGCGGGCAACTCTTGCATTCTCCGCAGGTCCACCACCACGCAATTGCCTTAGCTCAGCGCGAGGCAGATCCAGCAACAAAGCGGGGTCAATCACAGATTCAGTCAGGTGCCCATTCCTGGTTTCCCAGATTTCTGCGGGCTCTATGGTCGAAAGCTCGTCGAGCCCGACCTCGGTCCCCCGGAATACAAACGCCGAGGTCCCCCGCTGCTGGAAGACCCCTGCCACCAGAGGTGCCATGGACTCACGAGCTACCCCCACGGCCGAAGCCGCAGGACGCGCAGGATTTGTCAGAGGGCCCAAAATGTTGAACACCGTGGGGAACCCCAGGTCACGGCGGACTCGGGCCGCATAGCGCATCGAGGGGTGAAAGTTGTTGGCAAACAGAAATGCGATTCCGCACTCGTCGAAGGCCCCCACGATTTCTCGCGGCGAGAGCTCAAGGTTCACCCCCAGCGCTTCCAGCACATCGGCGCTACCTGACTTCGACGTCGAAGCCCTATTGCCGTGCTTGACCACTGGGAAGCCTGCGGCGGCAATGACCACTGACGCCATGGTGGAGATGTTGACGGTCTGAGCACCGTCCCCGCCCGTTCCGACGATGTCGACCACGTTGTGCGGCAGATCGATCTGCCTTGCATTTGCCTGCATCTCATCTGCCAGGCCCCGCAGTTCGGTTACGTCGACGCCGCGCAGTGTTATGAAAGAGAGAAATGCCGCAAGCTGGACATCGTCGACAACACCGCTCATGACCTCGCCCATCATGCTGCGGCTTTGGTCGTAAGTGAGCCGACCGCCGGTCGCCAGGACCGGGGCAATAGAAGTCCACAAAGTCATCAGATGTGACTCACTTGGCCTGGGAAATCGCCTCGACCATGGCCTCTTGCAGATCTAGTGGATCATAGGGGGCCAGAACGGTCACCGCTGCCCCCGACCACTCAGCCAACCAGTTGTCCTGCGGGCGCGCGATCAGCAAAATGGGGACTGGAGCCTGCTCAAGTTCATTTGTGATGTCCTGGAGGACGGCCATCCCACCCACCTTCGGCACATCGGCGTCCAGCACAACCACCGGGGGAGTATGCGCGCTCACTGCATCCAGAGCTCCCTGTGCTGTCGCTGTCTCCACCCAGTTGATCTTTGGCATCCCCTTGCCAGGGCGCAGGCCCACGCCGTCAATTACTGCTTTCCGACGGTCCGCGTCCGCGCAGTAAATGACTACGTCGATGGCGTCTTTGCTCACAGATCTCTCCTTCACGGCACTGCGTTCCACACGTAGCCCCGGTGCTCTTGATGCAACAAGGGACTTGTGTTCTGGGTTCCTACCTTACCTTGGACGGTCCCGTCTGGCCCCTACTGGTAGGCCGCCACAATGTCGACCACCATGACGGTGGCCGGCTGCTTGTTGGTGCCCTCGGGGAAAATCATCGCGATGCGCGAACCCACGTGCTGACCCAAGAACACCGAGTCCCGCGCCTCGCGCGTCATGGGGCCACTTTCCCACGTTGAATCGACCTTGTTCGGAGTCCCCCAATAGGCGCCCGAGTAGTGGTAGACGACGGTGTCGGCCTCGGTGATGACCGGGCCCGTGCCCTCGGCAATAATCACTTCGACTTCTTGGTCGGGTTCGTCAGCGTCCTCTTCAAAACCGATTACTGGCTGTTCACCCAAAGCGCCATCGACCAGCAAGCCTGCAGGCAATTCGTTACCTGTGACTTCTGCTTCCGAAAGTGCTGAGAGATCTGATCCCGGGGAATCCAAAATATCAACCACAAAAACCAAGGTGGAATTCGGCGAAATATCGCCCTGGCCAGACTCTCCGTAGCCCCATTCCGGCGGAACAACCAGCAGGACCCGGTCGCCAACGCGCGACCCCGCAAGACCGTACTTCCACCCCTCGATGACGCCATTCAAAGAGAATGTCGCCGGAGTGCCCCGCACAAAAGATGAATCAAAGGGGGTGCCGTCCCAGAGGACGCCCGCGTAGTTCACAGTGACGATACCGTCTTCGTGAACCTCAGCTCCGTCACCGGGAATGAGAAGTTTGTACGTGATCTGCGCGGGAGGGGCCTCGTCCACGGGGGTGATGATCGGAGCTTCGTCGAAGCTCCCACTTACCTCGGGAAGGGGGAAATCCGGATCTCGGTCCACAACGGGAGCGTCTGAATCACCATCTTGTCCCGATGATGCCGCCGACGCTTGATTAGACGACTGGGAGCCGTTTCCGTCTGTGCCCGACGAGCAGGCGCCAAGCCCAAGGCTCAACACCGCTGCCAGTGCAATAAGTGTGGTCCATTTCCGTTGCCGCACGCGCACTCCTTATCCGTTTATCTCCGCCAAATTGATCTAATGGAAGGATTCGCCACAGGCGCAAGTGTTGCCCGCGTTGGGGTTATCGATCGTGAACCCCATGCGCTCAATCGAGTCAGCGAAATCGATTGTTGCTCCTGCCAAATACGGGACGCTCATGCGGTCAACAACCACGCCAACGCCGTCGAAATCGACGACCGCGTCTCCGTCAAGGGTGCGCTCGTCAAAGAACAACTGGTAGATCAGGCCCGAGCATCCCCCCGGCTGGACACCGACACGCAAACGCAGATCGTCGCGGCCCTCCTGCTCAAGCAGGCTGCGAACCTTCTCAACTGCTGCGTCGGTCAACTTCACCTCATGTGTAGGCACGCTAGACATAGGATCCTCCGTCGGAAATAGACGCCGCCACCGGTCACGCCACTTGGCAAACCTTTGACAGCACCATCAATAATGTGGCAATCCTAGTTCGACAAGCCTAGATGTCACCACTATGAACGATGTGAGCTACGTCTGGTCAGTCCTTGGAAGAAGGGCCCTCGGCAAGATTCTTCAGAAGGAGAGCTTCCGCCAAAGTCGCATTTCGGAGCACCTTAAGCGACTGAGACTCGTCTTCCGAATGCGCGTTAGTTGCGGGATCTTCAACGCCGGTCACCACCACAACCGCGTCCGGGAAGACACGTTCGAATTCCGCAATGAACGGGATGGAACCCCCCTGACCAATCGCAACGGACGGTGACTCCCATGCCTCTTCCAACGCTTCCGACAGAAGCTCAACCACGGGGTTCTCAAGGTCCGCGACATAGCTGGGGCCGGACTCGCGTGCCACGATTTCGATCTGCGCACCGAAGGGAACATTTTCTTCAAGGTGCTGGGCCAGCGCTGCTATTGCCTGTTCGGAACTGGTTCCGGGGACAGTACGGAGACTGAGGCGGAATGTGCATTCGGGGATGATCGCGTTCGCGGAATCTTTGACGGAGGTGGCGTCCATGCCGATGACGTTGATCGCGGGCATCGTCCATACTCGGGCCGCTAGGTCAGCCGTTCCTGCCAGCTCGTAGCCCTCTACCACCGATGCGTCACGGCGGTAGTCACCTTCTGTCCAGTCGACTTGCGCGTGGGGGTCGCCGCCAAGCCCGGCGACGGCGACATCACCGTTGCTGTCATGCAGAGTTGCGATGAGCCGGGACGCCAGCGTCACAGCGTCGAGCACCGGGCCCCCAAACATTCCCGAGTGCACAGCGTGGTCCAAAGCCCGCAGGCTGACGTCTACGCTCGCCATGCCCCGTAGCGAGGACGTGACCGCGGGAGTGTCCACGGTCCAGTTGCCTGAATCGGCGACGACAATGACGTCGGCCTCCAAACGATCCCGGTATTTATTCAGGAAATTGGAGAACGAGGGCGAACCTACTTCTTCCTCACCCTCGATAAAAACGGTGACATTCACGCCCCGGTCACCGAGGGCCTGCAAGGCCTTCAAAGCGCCCAGGTGTACGACGACGCCGGCGCCGTCATCGGAGGTGCCGCGGCCGTAAGCCCGGCCCTCACGCACTTCCATCTCGAAGGGCGCCGAGGACCACTTGGAAGGATCTCCTGCCGGTTGCACATCGTGATGCGCGTAGAGGAGCACGCTGGGGCGCCCCTCCTGCTGTTCTCCCACGGCGATCACTGCGGGGCGACCGGGCGTCCCGTCTGGTGCATCGGCGTGCTCGATGGAGGCCTCCATGCCCAATGCCTCGAAGTGAGCCTTGACGGTCTCCGCAGAACGAACCATTTCACCGGTCATTCCCGGGTCGGAAGAAACCGAGGGAATTGCTACCAGTTGGGCCAGTGTGCGGAGTTGATCTTCAAATCCAGCATCAACGTGCTGCGCGAGTTCTTCTGATCTGGTCATCTGGCCAATCTACCCCCTCGTCCCCGAAACTGAATTGGGACAACGGCGCCTGCTCTGTAACCTGTGGTTGTGGCTAAAGACAAAGACCCCAAACCAGAAGACGTCGCCGAGGGAAAGGGACGTCCCACGCGCACCCGCAAAGAGGCGGAGGCAGCCAGGCGCCGACCATTGGTTCCCAATGACCGGAAAGAAGCCAAGCGCATCGCAAAAGAGAAGCGAGACGAAGCTTGGGCGCGCCAGCAGGAAGCGCTGAAAACCGGAGATGAGCGGTATCTCCCTCCACGGGACAAGGGCCCTATCCGCCGCTACGCCCGCGACTGGGTGGACGCTCGGTGGTCCTTTTCGGAGTGGCTGCTACCCGCGATGCTCCTTTTCCTGGTGGGGATGCTCGCCATATCTTTTCTTCCCTTTTCCGCGCAGGTTCAGGGTGTCATCATCTGGGCCCTGACCATATTGTTCTACGGCCTACTTCTGATTTCGTTGGCCGAGGGCGTTGTCGTTTGGTGGCGCATGAAGCGGCGGCTGCAGAAGCTGTATCCCAATGACCCCATTCCTAAGGGCACTTGGTTCTACGTCTACTCACGCATGCTGATGATCCCTCGCTGGCGCTCCCCCAAGCCCCAGGTGGCTCGCGGGGAATTGCCTCAGCCCAAGACCAAGAACCAGACCCGAACGCGGCCACAGAGCTAGCCCCAGACTCAGAGCTAGGCCCAGCTTCTCCTACTGGCCCTCGGACGCAGTAACGACGCAGTTGATTGCGGTCACGGTGTCTTCCCACCCATCGACGGCATGGGTGGGCCACCCTGCAGCCTTCACCGGATAGTCGTTACCCGCGGGGTCTAGTCTGTCCCCGATGAACAGCATGGATTCTTTGGGAATGCCCGTCATGTCGACAAGTTTCTGCATGCCGTATGCCTTGTCGATCCCCCGCTCCGTGATGTCAACAGAAGTCGACCCACCGGAACGCACCTCCAAGTGAGGGAGCAACGCACCGACTTCGCGTGCCAACCGATTCTTCTTTTCTCCCGTCGGATCCCATGCACGCTTGCGCTCTAAGGGGGCACTCTGCCCAAGGGCCGAATAGGTGATCTGGGATCCCCTGTCCTCCAGAATGGGTCCCCAGGTGTCCTCTTCCCAGATGCCGTGAGCTCTCGCAGTTTCTTCAAGGGCGAAGCACGCACGGTTTCGGTCCTCGGGAGACAGGTCGTGAGCGTAGACCTCCACCAGCTCCCCATCCTTGAACTCCAGATAGCGCGTCCCGCAGGTGGGAAGCAGATGCAAACGTGACAACTGTTCGGGGGAAGCCTGAAGCCCGTCGAGCAGTTGTGCCTCAAACTGTGTCTGCGCGCCTCCCGAAATCACGGCAACTTGGGAGACATCCAATAGCGCCCGCAGCGCTACGGCCATCTCTTCGGGAAGAGCGGACTTGGAAGGAGCCAACGTATCATCGAGGTCGAAAGCGACCAGATCCCACTTTTGAGCTGCTAGCTCATCTAGGTCAAGATCAATCTCTTCCACGCTCAAGGCCACTCCCTGTTTCAATCCCCATCGCGCCACCCTCGTGACGCCGAAATCAACCCTACACACGCGCCGGGCACACAACCCAAAAGGTTGCCAAGGATCTGTGCGGTCCCAACTGTGCGCCACGCAGTCACATGTTCGATACCATTCTTGAGACGTAACTCATGTATATGGAGGCCAAATGTCTACCCCTCACATCGCAGCTGAACCCGGGGATTTCGCCCCTGCCGTTCTCATGCCCGGCGACCCGAAGCGTGCCGAAAGGATTGCAAACCTACTCTTTGACGAACCAAAGCTAGTGACCGACGTTCGCGGAATGCTTGGATTCACTGGCGAGCACCAGGGCCGACGTCTTTCGGTCATGGGATCCGGAATGGGACAGCCCTCGATCGCGATCTACGCAAACGAGCTCTACCAGTTCTTCGGAGTTGAGCGCATCATCCGTGTCGGCACGTGTGGCGGCATCGCGAAGTTCGTAAATGTCGGTGACACGGTTGTGGGCATCGGCGCACACACCGACTCCAACTTCAACCAGGGACGTATCCCCGGAATCTACTTCTCCGCTATCGCTTCTTTCGAGATGGCCCGCGCAGCAGCCGCTGCCGCCCCCGAGGACGCAAAGGTCCATGTGGGAACCATCGCTTCGCGCGACCACTTCTACGAAGTGGTTCCCGGAATGATTGAGGAAATGACGAAGTACGGAGTTCTGGGCGTTGAAATGGAGGCCGCAGCACTCTACGGCACCGCCGCTCAGTGGGGCAAGGAAGCCCTCACCGTGCTGACGGTGTCAGACCACATGGTCAACAAGGTTCCAGAGATGACCGCAGAGGAACGCGAGACCAAGTTCCAAACGGCACTCTCTCTAGCCGTCGCGGCGGCGTTTGCCTAACGCTGTCCCGCACCAGAACCGCTGCCGGTCCCGTTGGAGGGGCCAGCAGCGGTTTTGTTTGCGCCCTTCGCCAAAATGGCCCAGCAAATCCCCACCACGGCAGCCCAACCCACCAGCGACATCCAGATGGACAGTTCACGCGCGCCTGACGCCAAGTCAAGCCCACAGAAACAAAAGAGCATGACGCCCAAACCGAGCATGGTCCACGTCAGTGCCTTGCGTATCAACGGATCCACAACAGGTCCTTCCTGGTTGAGCGACTCTGGAAACCCTAGCTGCCCCCTGCCGCCAATTTCATGAGATCTGAATCGAAATCCAATCCGTTGGTGGGGTCTTCCGGGGCGCCAGGCCCCACAGCATACATCCGATCGTAAGCCTGCCCAGCAGCCTCTCGCGTCCGGGCCCTGACGTCGGAGTGGATCAACGGCACCATCTCTTGGGCCGCCCGAGCAGCGCGCTTCGTCAAAGATGACGTCGACCAGTCCTCACCAGCAGCGAAGACCGACGTCGGAACCGCAAGCGCGCGCAGGAAAGCAAAGAGCGGCCGCATTTGTGTGTCCGGGACCAGCGCGTGCCGAGGCGTTCCTGCCGTCGCAGCCAAAATGGTTGGGGTCGACAAGATGGCGTCTTCGTCAAGGAAATCGAAGAATGCCTTGAACATCCCCGAATACGAGGCCTTGTAGACAGGCGTCGCCGCGATGAGCCCGTCCGCTTGCGCAACCAGGTCCAAGGCGCCGCGTAAGTCCTCGCCCACCATTCCCGTGCCCATTGCGTTCCCAAGTTCTCCGGCCAAGGCGCGTAATTCGATCAACGAGACGTCAACGTTTACCCCCGTCGGTCCTTCTTCCAGCGCGGATACGACCTCGCGGCCAATGCGCTGCGCCAACATGGTTGTCGACGACTGTTCCGACACTCCTGCGGTCACTATGACGATTCTTTTCGCGTTCACAATTTTCTTCCCTCAGAATCTTGTTCATGTGTGTCTTGGGACGAGGGCTTTGCTGCCATTTTGGTGCACAGTCTTTGTAGTTCGATGACTTCGCCCTCGTCCAAATGCGCGAATAGTCCTTCCGCTACGTGCCGACCGTGTTCACGGCCGACTTCACGTTGAAGCGCCCTTCCCTTTTCGGTGAGCTCGATGTCGTGGGAGCGCCCGTCGTCTTGACTGGAGCGGCGCCGGACGAGCCCTCGGCCTTCCATGCGTCGCAGGAGCCGCGACACGGACGGCTGACTCAGCGTCACAGCGTCCAACAGTTCTGACTGGCTCAGAGAGCAGTTCGCTTTCGCCAATGTGTAGAGGACGTCGTATTCGTGAGCGGAAACGAGTTTCCAGATCGGGTCCGCCTGGAACTGCGTGTTCAACGCTCCGTAAGCGCGAAGGAACGCTTCCCAGGCTTCGGATGCCTGTGCCACCTGCTGTTTGGGGATTTTCGCCACGTCGGTCACCGTCAGCCGAAGGGAAGGCGCGCGGGCCGGTTTGGATCGGAATCTTCGTAGGGAGAAGTGCCGGTAACGTTGTCTCCGCGGTTGGGGTTTGGTTTGGGCTGGCGGACAGGTCCGTCACCGTATTTGGCCTTGACCAGGGATGCATGACTTGGGGCCGAGGGGATTCCCAGTGCCTGAAGGTCTGGGCTTTCCTTCTTCAGCGTGGGCAGGATTTCTCCCCACAGATCCAATTGTTTGAGTACTTCCTTTTCGGGCATGCCGTGGTCAATGAGGAACATCTGACGCTGGTACGTCCCGAAGTAATCGCGCAATCCCAGGGTGCGGTCAATGATTTCTTGCTTGCTCCCGACAAAGAGCGGAGTGCGGCGCGACATCTCCTCCAGGCTGGCTCCTCCACCGTAGACGGGGGAAGCATCGAAATATGGTCTGAACTGGGCTCGGGCCTTTTCGGTGGTTTCGCCGATGTACACCTGGGCGCCCACGCCGACGATGGCATCTTCGCGGCGTCCGTGCCCGTAGTGCGCGTAGCGGTTTCGGTATAGGTCGATCAGGCGGCGGAAGTGGGACATGGGCCAGAAGATGCCGTTGGCGAAGAAACCGTCTCCGTAGTAGGCGGCTTGTTCGGCGATCTCGGGGGTGCGGATGGAACCGTGCCAGACGAAGGGCGCGACGTCATCAAGCGGGCGCGGAATGGATGTGAAGCCCTGCAGGCCCGAGCGGAACCGACCTTCGAAATCAACGACGTCATCACTCCAGAGACGGTGAAGTAAGTTGTAGTTCTCCAGCGCCAGAGGCAGTGACTGGCGAATATCCTGACCAAACCAAGGGTAGACGGGGGCGGTGTTACCCCGCCCCAGCATCAGATCCATTCGGCCGTCAACAAGGTGTTGTAACAGGGCATACTCTTCCGCGATCCGCACGGGATCGTTCGTGGTGATCAAAGTGGTGGAGGTGGACAAGATGATGTTCTTCGTCTGCGCCCCCACGTGAGAAAGAAACACAGGCGGGGAGGAAATGGCGAACGGTGGGTTGTGGTGCTCCCCTGTCGCGAAGACGTCGAAGCCGACTTCTTCTGCCTTCTTAGCCATGGCGACCAGCGTTTTGATCCGCTGAGCTTCGCTGGGTGTCTGCCCGCTTACCGCATCAGCAGTGACGTCTCCGACGGTGAAAATACCAAATTGCACTGTGATTCCAACTTTCTGTGGCGAATCAAAACCAACCTGAGTAAAGTATATGCATGCGCATACATCTACGTCTAGGGTGTGCTTGATCGCAGCTGAGCGCACGGATCAGAACGAGGGCAAAGAATTGCTACGGCGTCCCCAAACGCAGATCCATCACCCGTTCGGCGGCATCGGTGAGACGTTCTTCAGGGAGGCTTCCGTCTTCAACGGCCAAGGCGATGGCCTCCACGATTTCCTGGGTTCCTGTTACCGGGTCGGTTTCTCCGGAATAGACGTAGAGCATCAAGTCCACTCCCGCCTTGAGCGCATTGACCACATTGTCTGCCCCGTCGGCATATTCTGCCAAGCCTGAATCCGTGAGCATCCGCATATCGTCGGTGACAATGACGCCATCGAAACCGAGGTCTTCGCGAAGGACCTGCACCCACTCGGGAGCCAGCGAGGCCGGATTGTCCGAAACCGAAGTGAATGCAAGGTGGCCCATCATCACCAGTTCAGCCCCCGCTTGGATGCCAGCTTCGAAAGGGACTGCTTCGCCTGATCGCCAGAGGTCAAAGGCCAAATCAGTTTGTGGAATCACATGGTGGGAATCTCCTGGGGCCGCGCCGTGGCCCGGGAAATGCTTCAAGGTCGCATAGACGTCACCGGCTTGGGACCCTTCCACCGAAGCAGCCACTATTTGGGCCGCCGCTTCCGGGGTCGTCCCTAAGACGCGTTGCCAAATGAACGATCCAGGATCATCCGTCACGTCAGCCACGACACCGAAATTCGTGTTTATTCCAAGTGAGGAGAGGTACTGAGCGCGCAGAAGTTGTTGGTCGTAGACCTCTGTCGTGCTCATATCACGAAGCGCTTCGGGCCCGGCGCCGGGGTCATCGCTTAGACGTGACACCACGCCACCTTCCTGGTCGATCCCAACCAGCAGAGGGGCCGCGGAAGCACCTTTCGCCGCGCTAACGAGGTTAGCAACGCTTTCCGACCCATTTTGAGTGTTGTCGCCCATCAGGATGATTCCGCCCAGTGCCATCTGCGCGATCCAGTCGCCAAACTGTGTAGCGTCGGTGCCCGGGAGATGAATCATGAGGACGGATGCGGCCTTATCCTCCACAGACATGGCGGCAACTGCTTGGCGCGCCGCCTCCGAAACGGCGTTGGTGGGATCCGGTTCTGCCACGCCTTCCATCCCGTCCTCCTCTGACTGGGAACTTTGCTCCTCGCCTACCTCGATGCCATCGGACGCCTCGGCATCGACTTCTGGCTGAGAAGGACTGCAACCCCCTAGTACAGCTACCAGAAGAAAAGTAACTGCGGCAGATGCTGCCAACCGAAGGTTCTTGGTGCGGGAAACGACAGGCGCTGATCTCATGTGGGAAGACTACTTCACCATGGAGACCACAGACCCAAAGGTGAAGCAGCCTTGCAGCCGGGCAAGCAAAACAGACAATCTTCGAAACTCCAACGTTCCGCGAGTAGGCTGACCAGTGAGACATGCTATGGCGCGGCGTAATTGGCTCGCCACCACAGCGAAAGGCACCACTATGTTGTTCCGCGGATCTGCACCCGCATTGGTTACCCCGTTCAAGAACGGTTCTATCGACAAGGACGCTTTCAAGCGCCTCCTCGACTTCCAGCTTCGCGAAGGTAGCGACGCACTGGTGGTCTGTGGAACCACTGGTGAGCCCTCGACCATGAGCCTGGCTGAACACCGTGAGCTAGTTGATATCGCCGTTAAGCACGTTGCCGGAGATGTGCCCATAATCGCCGGTAGCGGTGGGAACAACACCCAGGGCGTTATCGCTGCGGCGCAGGCCTTCGAAGCGTTGGGGGTAGACGGGCTTTTAGCTGTGACGCCCTATTACAACAGGACGACCCAGGGGGGTTTGCTGGCCCACTACCGGGCGATAGCAGACTCCGTGTCCCTGCCGATCATTGTTTACAACGTGCCGTCTCGCACCGGGATGAACATTGAGCCAGAAACCTTGGCTGAACTCGGCCGCGACCCGCGGTTCTGCGGGGTGAAAGAGGCCTCCGGAAACCTATGCCAGATCATGGAGTACTTCCACGTTCGCCCAGGCACCATGTCGGTGTTCTCTGGCAATGACGATCAGGTCTACCCATTTTTGGCAATGGGCGGTGAGGGCGTGATCTCTGTAGTCGCTAACATCTTGCCGCGCCAGATGCACCAGATGACTACCGCATATTTCGAGGGCGATACCGAGGGTGCGCTGGCCCTGCAGCTAGAACTCCTCCCCCTCATCAAAGCGCTTTTCAGCGAGGTTAGCCCCATTCCAGTCAAGGCCGCCCTGTCAATGATGGGGATGATTGAAGACGAACTCCGCCTGCCGCTGGTTCCTCTTTCCCAACCCAACCGTGAAGTGTTGAGGGAACAGTTAACCGAGGTGGGGCTGCTTTAAGCTACCTTTGATGTGACAGCCGTCACCAGGCGCGCATCGCCGCACCACAGAAAGGTCCCGACATGTCTCCCCTGGCTACCTCCCTTCCCCCGCACGGCATGTACACAGAGTCCGAGGCATCTCAGCGCGAGCGAGGGATTCGTGCCAGGCAAGCACTGCCGCTACGCAAACTGGGGGATTTCGTTGCCGTAAAGCGCGATCCCGTCAAGCTCATTGACAAGCAAAACAAGGGACGCATCCACTCCCTGGTCCCCCTTCGTCACTACCGCATGGCCGCAAGCCCATTTACTTTCTATCGTGGTAGCGCAGGCCTGATGGCTCACGACCTGGCGCACCAGCCCCAGACTGGCATCCAGATCGTCATCTGCGGAGATGCCCACATCAGCAATTTTGGTCTCTATGCATCGCCCGAACGACGCCTTGTCTTTGATCTAAATGATTTCGACGAGGCCGCGCCCGGCCCTTGGGAATGGGACGTTCGACGCATGCTCACATCTCTCGCGCTGGCGGCCCGGGAAAACGGAGAGACCCCAGAACATGTCGAGAAAATTGTTCTGTCAGCAGCCACCTCATACCGCACCTCCTTGGCGAAACTCCTTGAGGTAGATGCCCTGAGCCGTCACTACTACTCAGTCGATGACACGTTCCTTGCCAAACAGGTGCGAGCATCCGGCATAAACACGTTGGAAGAAGTCACGAATAAGGCAAAACGTCGTGACTCAGACCGAGCGATCGCCAAGTTGATGGGTCCCGACACTATGGGCTACATCCGCTTCAAAGATGAACCACCGGTTCTGACCCCAGTGCATGTGGACGACCAGAACGCAGTGGAGGATCTGTTCGAGGAATACGCCCGTTCGACCTCCCCTGAAATCGGCTATCTCCTAACTCGCTACACACTGACGGATGTGGCGCGGAGAGTCGTGGGAGTGGGCTCTGTAGGCACACGTTGCTTCGTCATCGCCTTGACTGGACCCGAGGGTAAGGGCCTGGTTCTCCAAGCGAAGGAGGCTCTGACTTCCGTGGTGCAGGAGTATTCGGAGCCCAACATAACAACTCCCCCAACTCTTCCGCCGGGAACGCCCAACGGACTGCGCGTCATAAGCCAACAGCGCATCCTCCAGGCGTTCTCCGACCCGTTCCTGGGGCACCTGGACGCCAACGGACGTTCCTTCTACGTTCGCCAGTTCCGCGACTACAAAGGCAGCTTCGACACGTCCTTGATGAACCGGAAGGAACTGACCAACTACGGGGCCCTATGCGCACTGCTGCTGGCGCGAGCACACTCCCAGAACCCCCTGGCCCATTGGATTGGCGGTTACATCGGCGACTCTAAGGATTTCGACGAGGGCATGACCCAGTGGTCCCTGGCATATGCCGACCAGGCGGAATCGGATTACAAGGAGTTCATGGAAGCGATCGCCAGCGGCCGCATCAAAGCATCGAGCGAAGATGGCGCCACCAACGCGGTCATGAACCTGACACAAGTCCACGAATTAGGATCCTGAAGCCGATCTACCTGAGGGCCCCAGGTAGGTCTGGGGCCACCTGCAGACAGGGGGCTGGTAACCGCAGGATCAATGTCAGCCGACCGCATTGATCGGGGTCAGCCGACGGCCTTGATCGCAGCCAGGAAGGTCACCATCAGCATGATGAAGCCGTCGAAGAGTAGGTGAACCAGGTATGACACCCACAGGTTTTTCGTCTTCAGATAACCAAAGAACATAACTATCTGGCCCAGCCCGATGATCACCAGCATCTGGTAGAAGTCCCCTGCGTATGCCTGGTAGTGCAAGAGCCCGAACACCAGCCCAGCCAAAATGGCGGCAACCACCACGGCACCCTTGCGCGCCATGCCCAGTGCGCGGACCAACACTGCCATGAAGAAGAGGAAGGGGATCAGAATGAACAGTGTCTCCCCCATCAACAAGAACGGCAGTTGGACCAGGGCGGCTACATCGGCCGCCAATCCGCTTGGCCCTCGAGAGAGCTCGCTTAATGCAGTATCTGACCTGGTGGTGATACCGAATGCATGGGCAATTGCCATCATGACCAGCGCATAGGCAAGGTACACAAGCAACAGAATTACGATGAGAACCCAGTCGCGTCCCGTCAACCTACGAAAGAGCGCCTTCATGCGGTCCCCTGCGGCAAGCCAGAGCCCAAGAAGAGGGATGCCGGCAACAAAGATTGCAATCAGGAACAAGGCGATCCAGCGCCATGGGCCCGGATTTGGGGCCACTGCAAGGAGCACGTTGTTGGAGTAAATGTCTAGGGCAAACCCCAAGCCTGCCCCGACAAGAGCGATAGCCCACCCCCACCAAGAGATCCTTTGCGGACCGGAATACAGCGGAAAGTCCCCAGCCGAGCGGGACTCCCAGTCGAACATCTCCGACCCGGTTTCCTTGGAAACGGCTTTCTTTGTCATTGCACGTTCTCTTCCGCTTAGGATCCTGTGGCTGGTACAACTTACGATCCTAGAGGACACGTGGGGGTGGTTGCGTACCAAGGTGCTAGATGTATTCGTAGACCAGACGCGTTGCGTCGGCGATGATCTCCCAGGACGAGTGCTCCGTCAAAATCACCAGGATGTAGTCGCCCTTGTCTGTGGAAATAATGGCGACATCGTGAAGTAGAGCGTCCAAATACCCAACTTTATCTGCAACGACCCCATGCTCCGGTTCTATCGCGGCCGGGATGCCATCGCGTGTTTCTTGGCCCTGCATCAGCGTCACCATGCGGTCACGGGAATCATCCGTTATCACATCCGTGGCCTGAAGCGCCCACAGCGCCGTAGCTAAATCCATCGCGTTTGTCTTTAGACTATCTCGCGCCACCGAGGTGCTTACCGCACCTAGCTCTTGCGCCTGACTGTCGACTAGCTCGTATCCGACCTGATGGAACCATGCTAAAGGGCACTCATTGTCAGAATACGTAAGCATGCGAGTAAAGCACTCTTCCAAAGTTGTGCCCGCCAAGGGGGAAGACCACGGTCTCTCACCGGATTCCACCGCGTTGATCATTGAGTAGGCCGAATACACTTTGTAGGTGGAGGCTGCAGTAAACATTTCCTCGGCGTGGAAACTCACCAGCGTGTTTCCTTCTTCGACGTCCTTGAGCACTACAGCGCCATGGCGACCCTCAAAGAGATTAGTCAAGTCCGCCAAGAGATCTGCATAGCATGCCTCTTTGGCAATGACGTCGCCTTGAGCTTGGGACAGGCGTTCCTCCAGCCGCGATGCTTCCACCACACTCATTTCCGAGCGTCGTTGCAGCAGTATCTCCGCCTCTGCCAAGGTGCTTGTAAAGACAACTCCGGTGGCAGAAGCCAGCACTTCGGGGGAAAGGCTCTGCGCCAGCTCATCGGCCTCAGCGACGCTTGTTTCAAGTTGGGATTGCGCCTGCTCCCTTTGCTCCAGGAGAACACTTTCAAGACGCGCCGTATGCATGGCGATGCCCACCTGCGCGGGGGTATTCCCGGAGGTTGCGGTGAAGGAATAGAGCGCGAAGATCAGCACGGACAGCACAACCGCTGCACCCCCAAAGACAACAAGTCTGTTCGCGGGGACTTGCAGGGGTGACCAACGCGGTTTGCTTTGAACTGTCGGCAACTTATCTGTCACAGATACTCCCCAATGGGCTCCCATTTTGCCGCCGATATTGCACCCTTACCGCAGCGGTATGCTCTCCGCCCACAAAGTTACCGTAAGTGTTCCGCGAACCGCACCGTGTTCAGATGTCCTAGGCTAAAAGCATGTCTTCCAATCAGCCACATGATCATCCCCCTTCTCCCCAGAGTCGTGCGCAGCGCGCGGAAGCCGAAGGACGCTATCTGATTGCAGAAGCACAAGAACTGGAAGCCACCGCCGCTGCCGCCACAAGCCGAGCAACCAAATACGGACGAGCATCTTTCATTCTTGCCCTCTTCGCGATGCTTATCGGCATCGGAACCGGGATTACTATTCCCATAACAACAGAGCCGGGAGTAACGACGGGTATAGGCGGCTACACGTGGTCGCATCGTGCGTGGACTCCAGCCACCGAAATCATCATGTGGTCGGGTCTTGGGACCACTGCGATCCTGGTAATGGCTGCCCTCTGGCTGGGGCTTGTTGGACGCAAAATCCGCGCGGCGGCGTTGTCAGATGACGATATTCAGTCAGTCGCATTAGTCCTAAGTCGGCGCTCCGACCTAGGTGTTGTCATCGCCCTGGTGACTCCCCTGGCCATTTTCGTCGCCGAGACTATCTCCATGGCCTTCGTTCAGATCTTGTCCTGAACTTGAGGAATGCGTGCCGTGATGGTGAGTTCCATAAAGGCGGTGCAGCCATCGCGGCGCATGCAACTTTGGCGCGATCTGTTCTGCTCGAGCCCAGTTCTTCTGAGTTTCACGAGTCTTCCTTCTTGCCATCGCCTTCAGTTCGTCTGAGAACGCGGAGATAACAGAGGCCGACACGACACCGACAATGACGATACCTCCGGCCATGAGAGCGGTCGCCAGGAGGCGTCCCATCATTGTCACGGGAACAAAGTCACCATATCCAACGGTACTGAGGGTGCTGACGCCCCACCACATCGAATCTCCCCAGTTTCGAATGTTGGCATGAGGGGCATTCCTTTCCACTAACCAGACGGCCGTAGCAATGAAATACAGGAAGACCACGGCAATGAACGCAACGGTGATCTGGAGACGGGCACGGAAGAATTTATCCTCCGTCGCTTTGGTTACAGGCAATCGCCAGATGTAGACCAAGATCAGAAGCGGACGAAAGAAGGGGAAGATCACCGTGAGGAGCTCTACCCAATTCGCCTTAATGAACCGAGCCTTGTTTTCGGATGCGAGCAATCGCACCACATAGCCCACGATGAAAACGATCCAAATAACGACGACAACGCTCGCTACTGTTGATGCTTCCGCCCCTGTCATATCAGAGCGCGCCACCAGGTAGGCAGTCGATAAGAAAGCAAAAACCACAGACAAAATGAACATGGGCCAGACGGACCACATCTCCGCCACCCAGACCGCCCGCTGCGCCTTCTGCACCGTCGATAGACGCCTGCGAGGCTGTCTGACTCTCGAAGCCTGCTGCTCGGTCTTGCCAGCGCCCGAGGATCCCTGCGGAAAACCCGAGGACTTGTCACCGGCAGAGGTTGGCGCCGTCTGATCGGTGGCGCCTAAGGTGCCCCCACTGTGGTTGTTGTCAGCATCTGCCCGCACAGCTTGTCATCTCCTCGCCTGATTCAGTTATTTAGTGGACAACCGCGAAAGCCAGAGCATTTTCCGCTGCCGCCGACCCCTCAAGAATCATTTGATCCATAAGCTCCAAAGCGTAGCTACGCAGTGGGGATAATGCCGCTACTGCACCAGGCGATCCAGTCGCGAATTGGTCCAGAGCATCAACCGCAACGTGAGCGTCCTGGGCTTGGCCAAGCGTATCTGTGACCGCCTCCCAGGCGGCTGCGTTTTGAGCAACCTGCGGATAGGTCTCCACCAACGCATCCATGAAGTACCGAGCCCTCTTCCCCCGCTTGCGCACTTCATGCCACAAGGCGGGCTCCCCCGCACCACCAAGCGCCCTCAAGTAGCGCGTGTAGACCGCATCGGTGGGACTAGCAGCCAACCCAAAGAGCACTTTATGAGCCAAGATGCTGGCTTCTACTCGCAACGGAGGGTGCGCTAAGAACCCGGCGAGCTCATCTTGGAGCTCTTCGTAGCGCGGTGAGTGAATCGCAGCGATGACTTCTTCCTTAGCCCGGTGATGCTGGTCCTGCAAATAACTCAGAAACTCAGCGAACTCTGGGGTGTCCTCCGTGATGCCCACACACGTCGCGTAGTGACGAACATGTTCCAACAGAACCTCTCCGTCACGTGCCAGACCCAAGACCCCCGCATACCATCGGAGCTCCCGCCTCAACGTCTTGACCAGCCCTGAAGCTGCATCCGCGTCGAACAAACGAGCGTAGTTTTGCAGGGCGCTCCTCAGACGACGTGTGGCAACGCGTACCTCATGAACCGAATCCGGCGCATCTGCCGCCACGGCCTCTTCCAAAGACTGAATGGTGCCCGCCTGTTCACTAACGAAACCCATGATGACGTCGCCGGCGGTCAACACAGAAGTGCCTGACGCACCCAAAGATTCCGCTGATACTTTGACAAGCTCCGAATAACTCTCAAACGAGGGCTTAACTCCGATCTCCGCGAGCGCCCGCTCCAACTTGGAACCGTATGACGCGGGCCGCGCGCCGGCGACGACGAAAGCGTCCTCGACATCTTTCAATATGCTCACGGATCCGGACACGCGTTCGACTTCAACTTCGCGCCATTCTTTCGCTGCCTGTTCCAGGTTTGGATCAAGAGGATCTGGGCGCCCCACTCTCACTGTGTCATCGCTGATCAAAGCGAGGGTCTCCCCCGCTGGGTCTAGTAGCGGGGTTTCCACGCGCGTCGTGTTCATCCGGATCACAGGGATCAGCGGTGCGTGTTCCAAGGCGTCGGGCAGTATTTGACGAAGTGCGGCCGGGGGCCTAGCGCCGCGAATCGGGCCTTGGAACTCATGACGGAGCCCCGGTTCACCGCCCTTGATTTTCAGGTGCCATCCCGCATCTGTCCCACCGGAACGGCGCCTCAAAGTGCTTCCTGCGCGAGCCAAGTCGTGTGCTGGCGTATCGAAATACACCGCCTGGAGATGGTAGACGGAAGGCTCACCCAACTTCCCGATGGCGCTCAGATCCACTGTACGAGAAGTCTCGGGGAGTTCTAACTTCACCTCGTATTCCTCGTGGAGAACAGGAACCAGGCAGCTCTCATCATCACAGGACTGATCGGCTGTCCCCTCTGATGCCAAACCAAACAGGGGTGTTCCTTCACTCATTCCTGGGTCGTCTCTCTCATTTTGGGGTGTGCTCTGCACTGATTGTTCCTTGTGTGGCGCTCAGGATGCACGTTCAAAGACCATTCGAACCTCATCATCACTCAGCGTGAGCATGTCCTGGCTCAAAGTCGCGTCGATTCTCTGGGAACCCAGATCCAGACGGCACACATCGTCTTTGCTCTGAGACCAGGACCCCGCGACCGTGTCCTCAAGCGAGATTAACTCCAGGTCGCCTCCGTGAGCCAATGTCAAAGACACTGACTGCCCCTGATCAGCAAGGTGCTCGAGTTCTCCCGACTGGGCTTCGATAGTGGGGGATGAAAAAGAGACGAGTTGCCATTGCCCTTCACACGCAGAGTTTTCGGGGCCACTACCAGAGCAACCACTCAAGAAAACCGCGGCACCAACAGCAGAAGACAACAACCAGTCACGAGGCCCCAAAGAGCGCGCCATGACGAGGTGTCGTGCCATCTGCTGTCCTCCTGCGACTATTGCCTCGTTGTCCTTACCTGGCCCTTCCAGTATGCCCCAGCCCCGCGCTCGGCGACTGATGACCTAGGGTTTTTCTACCGCCCAGTGAATCGCGACAAAAGGGGACCGTCAGGCCTGCAGGCAGGCCCTCGTTCATTCATAATGGGTTGTGGAGAGGCAGCGATGGATCATCGTTCGCGTTGCCGCTAACTAACGATTCTTCAGACTACGGAAAGCGCCATGACGACCAGTACGGACGGGGCCACACCTTCCCAACCACAACCCGCAAACGTTCTCAGCGGATCGCATCAGCAGCTCAAGGCTCCAGCGGCTGGCGTCGACGGAGATAAAGGAACACCCGAGCAAGGTTGGCGTCCCGACATCCTTGGCGGCCACTTCCAGGCCCGCACACTGGAACTTGGAAACGACAGCGAGGGCCCGGTTTTTGCGACCCTCGTCCGCTCTCCAGTCTCCGCGAACCCCGCAACCAATGAGCACAGCAACCACAAACGTCTGGGGCACCCACCACTGGCCGACGTCGATGTGCTCTACGTGCACGGTTGGTCTGATTATTACTTCCAGAAGGGGCTGGCCACCTACTGGAACACGTTGGGCGCGGACTTTTATGCCCTGGATCTTCGCAAATACGGCCGCTCCCTCAGGAAATGGCAGACGCCCGGATACACCGACACACTCACGATTTATGACCAGGACATCAAGGCAGCCCTCGATCAAATGGGCACCCACAAACGAGGCCGGCGCCTTGTTCTTCTGGGGCACTCAACCGGAGGGCTGACATTGACTCTGTGGGCCAGCCGTCACCGCGGGCAAGCGGCCGCACTGGTCTTGAACAGTCCGTGGCTGGAGTTCCAGACGGGAAACAGCGGCCGCGTGACACTGGCTCCTCTGGTCAAAGCGCAAGCGATGGTGGACCCGAAAGCTGCCTACCCTGATCTGGACCTGGGCTACTACACGCGTGCCCAGCAAGCAGTTGGTTCGCTACCTAAGCGTGGATACCGCCATGACTGGCGCCCCAAGCGAGGGTTTGTGACGCGACCCGGGTGGCTAAACGCAATCTTCGAGGGCCAAAAACAACTCTGGGACAAGGGCGCAAACGTCGGCTGCCCAACCTTGGTCTTACTCTCAGCGCATCACTCCGTGCCCTTTGGGTGGTCAGACGCAATGAAGAGTTCCGACTCAGTTTTGGTCGTCGATGACATCGCTCAGTGCGCCACCAGAATTCACCCTTCGGTGACCATTGACCGCATCGATGGGGCTTTACACGACGTCTTCATCTCTGCGGCTGCTCCGCGTGAAGCTGCGTATCGGGCACTCTCTGGCTGGCTCATGTTTGGTGTGATGATGCAGCCCAGTCACGCAACCCACGTTCAAGCTGCTACGGCACGAGCGGTGGCCGCGCAGGCCACGCCGCCAAAGACGCCGGCGGCTGAACCATTGGTGCCCGCGGCAAAGCCTGCGGAGCCGTCAACTCAGTCCTGATCGAGGGTGCGGTGCGATGTCAGTACTCCCACCGCCATGACAACAGCGACGACGACAACGCTCAGCGCGACATAACCGACCAGGTAGCCCAGCGCCGAGGCGTTGTAAACCGTGAACACGCTTATCAGAAACGCTGCGGCAAAAGCGCACAGTACGACTACCCATTTCCAGCCGTAGCGGAACCAAGAGCGAACAACACCCACGACGAAGACGACTGGGTTGACTACCACCAACTGAACCATCGCCCACGCGGTGGAACCCTCCCCGTCGAGCAGCATAAAAAACCACGGCAATACAATGATTACGAGAGCGCCAAACAGCGCTGTGCGCCACGGATAGCCGGGCCGAGTCGGAGTCTTGGAGGTCACGAGTGTCAGTTTACGGGCCCTCTGGTGCCTCCCTCGACAGCGGCCTGCACCTGAGCGCTCTGCTTCCGAACGATCCCGGTTTCGTTCCTCACGATGCATCCCTGGCCCTGAGACTGGACGGCACTGCGGTCGGCTGGGTCATGGCGTGGATCCACCAAGCCCCCTGCTTTGATGGCAACTCACAAGTCTGGCTTCGAGTTCACCTTGACCCGGATCTGGCAGGGACGGTCTTAGAACAGATGATGGTCACCTTGCTCAATGAACTGGTGCACCGAGTGGTCACCGACGGTGACGGACGCCCCACCTGGGTGCGTGTCGAAATTGATGCCAAGCAAGACTGGCTGAGAGACCTTCTCCCCACATCTGGCTTCCAGCACACCCGCACTTTCCTTACTATGGAGCATCCTGTCGCTCTGCCTAGTCATCCCTCCACAACAGTCACGGCCCTCGTCCCTGACGAAATGCCACTTGAGACGCAACTCCGGACGCCGAGCAACGCTGACCGGGAGATGATCCGAAGGGCCCACAATGATGCCTTCCAAGATCACTGGGGATCTGGACAAGTCGGTGTCCACCGCTGGCAAGCCATGTACGAGGGCACTTCTGAAACCGCCCCCATCAGTAACCATCTCTCACGCGTGATGGCTGCCGCAGATGGGAGTATTGCCGCATATGCCCTCGTCACAAAACCAAAATCGAAAGTCGCGATGGTATCGGTTATGGGAACTCGAAGGGCATACCGCAGACAGGGGCTTGGTCGAATCCTCCTGACCCATTGTCTGGCGGCCGCAGCCCAGGAACCCGAACTCAAGACACTACGCGTTGATGTCGACTCTCAATCGGCCGCACACAGGCTCTACATCTCCGTCGGATTTGAACCGAGGGAGTCGAATTTGATCTTTGAAAAGTTGATGCCTGCCGCAGTTAGAACGTGAGGAAACTGGTCATGATGTCCAGGAGGACATGGGTCATCCCTGTTTCTTCGCGCATCGACTCACGTGAGGCTAGCGCCTGGACGGGTTTGTCCGTGATTATTCCGTGGACGCCGCGCCGCAGTTTCTCCCGCTGATTATCAGGATCATCCACTGTCCACACGACGAAACCCAAACCGGCATCGGCCGCCGCTGCCTGCACATTCTTGGTCGCCGTCCACTCCTCAACGACAATGAAATCGGCTGATGTTTCGGGTAGGCCCTCGCCGGCGAAGGGCATGATATAGCCCACGGTTGTATCCGGGCGCAACGCCTTGAGTGTCTCCACGCTCTTTGGATCCAGGGAATGGAAAATGTTTCCTTCCATGCCCCCTATTTCCTCAAGCTGTGCGACCAATTTCTCCACGTGATCTTCGCTGTCTAAACCGCCCATTTTGATTTCGATCAGGAGCGGCATGCCCAGTTCTTTTGCTCGCAACACATATTCTTCCAACGAGGGAATTGTGTCGACGTGCCCGAAATGGTCATGGATCTCCACTGCGGTGAGCTCCTCTAAGGTCATGTCCTTGACGCTCTTGTGCACGCCCGCAAGCCGACTCAGCGACGGATCATGGATCACCACGAACTCGCCGTCTTTAGTCTGCATTACGTCCATTTCGACAATGTCAGCATTGGCGGCCGCCGCCGCTTCAAGGGCGCTAATGGAGTTTTCAACGCCCCCGTCAACATAACCGCGGTGAGCCAGGATCAGCGTCGCGGGTTGCTGCGCCAGAGACTCCATCGTCGAAATGCTAGTGAACCCAAAAAACGCCGTCACCACCACACCGGTTCCCAGCAGAATCCATCCCGCACTCCGGTTGCTGACATGTGCGGGGGTATTAGGTGCCAGTGGGGCCAGGGCCATCGCGGCTGGCATACGACCCGCCCGCAACTCCGTAAGGACCAGGGCCAAAGCCAGGACCGCGGCGGTTGTTACCCCGACAACGAATGCCGCAAGAACGTGGGCGGCAGAAAGCCCAAATGAAGCGGTTGTCGGCGCGATTGTGGGTTCCCACGCATCTGCGGCCACCGTTGGCAATGCGACCACGAATGCAAAAGCGGATGTGAATAAGGCGGCGCCTGCGATTACCGTCGCTACTGCTGCCATGAGAGCAATCGCTGACTTTAAGCCCATTAGCCGCCAAGACAGATGCATCGCCTTTAAACCCGTGGCGTTCGTAGTGGCAAAAATGGGCAGCGAGAGCGCAAACTTCACATTCGCCAAGAACAGAACCACCATCAACGCCACCCACAGGACAGCGGTGGTGGTGTCTTTCATTAGCTCCCCAGAGATGAACTGAGGAACGGCAATCTGCGAAGCCAGGGTGTCCACAAAACCGAAACCCGTTAGTGGCAAAACCACGAAAAGGTAGAGAACCAGCGGGAAAGAAGAAGCCCTGAACAGTTTGCGGAAGATGTGTTTCGAATCAGCCCAGACCGCTTTGACCGTCAACGAATGACCGTTTTGTGCGCGCCGGAGCATCACGATGAGTACCACAAACTGGATGGCGGCCGACCAAAACGCAACGAGGCCTAAGAGGATTAAGAGCAGCAAACTGACGCCAATGCCCCTACCGACACTCAGGTTCCCAAAGTCCACGGCAACCATCCCATTGGCGCGCAGGGCTTCCCGGAAAAGCCAGCCGATAAGCGGCATCGACACGACTAGCGTGAACACGTAAAACGCGAGCATCACAGAAAAGAGTTTCCATCCAGCACGCCGGAGTGCCTTCCACGCGCTGACAAGGAGTGTGGCGTAGAGCCTCCACGTTTCAGCAATAGGATTCTTCCGCGTTGATACCTGGGCGGTCATGAGTGACTCCTCCCGTGAACGCGAACTTGGAGACCTTTGTGCACGAAGACACTCAGTCTAACGGAGCCAAGCGTGAGAGCTGTTGTCGTCCTGGCGTTGGCGCCGCGCTCCCTATAGTCTGTAATGCTGGGCGTCAGCCCAGACCCGCGGGAACGTCCGAGGGCTGGGCAAGCAATCTGGAGCAAGAATGACTAAAGCGGACGCATCGCCACAACAGCATAAGAACGCAGCCACAACCAGCGTGATTCTTGCCTCCATCGGAGGGGCCTTAATCGCCATTCAGATTCTGGTCAATGGCGCTCTCACTGCCGCCGGTTCGGGGCCGGTGGTGGCCGCCTGGCTGTCGTATTTGGGCACCCTGGCTTCTGCCGTCGCCGTGATTCTGGTAACGGGCAGAGTCGCAACCATTATTTCCATTCTGAAGACCAAAGGACGCCCCTGGTGGCTACTGGTAGGTGTCGCTGGCGTGCCGACGATCATCTCCACCGCCTGGGGAGCACCGGTGTTGGGGGTGGGGCTTAGCGCAGCCTGCTCTATTGGTGGTCAGGTCATTGCGGGTCTCATCCTTGATTCCCGAGGGATTGGGGTCGACGAACGCATCCCCCTTTCCCGTCGCCGCATAATCGCGGGTCTGATTGCAATCGGCGGCCTTGTTTTGGCAATGGGAACAAACATTGACGACCTGGAGTCCCCTGTCACCGCCATCTTGTTGGCGATCGCCATTTTCGTTTCTGGGATGCTCCTGTCTGTCCAAAATGCCGGCAACGGCGCGGTGATCGGCATCAGTGGCGACCCGCTTGCGCCCGTGCTCACCACGGTGACCGGTGGAACCACGACAATGACAATTTTGGTTGGCGTCCTCGCCCTGTTCGGCGCGACCGGTGGAGTCATCGCACCTTCGGGTGTGCAATGGTGGATGTACCTGGGCGGCCCCGTAGGAATGGGGATTGTGCTCACGGCAACCCTTGCCGTGCGAGCTCTGGGTACGTTCGGGCTGACGCTAGTGATGGTCGTTGGCCAGATGCTTACGGGAACCGTGGTCGACCTCCTCATCGACAAGGAAATGAACTGGGGCACGCTGTGGGCTGCGGTCGCTTTGATCGCGGCGGTTCTCCTCGCCAGCTCGCCGAGTCGGTCCGTCACTGAAGATTCCAGATGACGGAGCTTTCCGCTTCAGAACGACACTTTGAGGTAGCGTCCGATCATGTCTGAAACCGCTTCTAAAGAGGCAACTCTGCTGGTTTCAGGGGTCGCGATACAGCGCACCGCTTATCAAAGAGAAGCCCGCTTATCAAACCGCCTCCTCAAGGGTGTAAGTGACGCCGTGCCACGATCGTGGACCCTCAACTACACCTGGGGTGAGACTGACGGCGCCAAGGGTGCACTCAAGAAACTAGATTCTGCTGACGCGGTAGTCATCATGGGTGGCCCCGACATCTCCCCCAGCCACTACGGAGGGGAAGCGGTTTACCCCAACGCGGAGAAGCATTACCCAAAGAGCGACGACGCACAGCTGGAGTTGATTGCAGAGAGTCTGGCTAGAGGAGTACCCCTCTTCGGAATCTGCCGCGGTATGCAAGCACTCAACGTGGCATTGGGCGGTGATTTGATCCAGGACCTGGGGGTCCCTGGTCACGTTAACAGCACCTTCCTTGACGACCTGGAGTTCGAGCTCCACAACGTTGAAATGGATCCAGGCTCCCGCCTGGCTGCAACGCTGTCTCTCAAGCCCGGCGAAGTCATCGCCGCCCGTAGCGCCCACCATCAGGGAGTGGGGCGCTTGGGCTCTAATCTGCGCGCCGTCGCCTATGCAAACGACGGAGTGGTGGAGGCAGTTGAACATACGTCCGGCAAAGCCATGGCCGTCCAGTGGCATCCAGAGGCCCCCGGTTCACACCCCCACCACCTGAGGCTCCTGCTAGAAAGTCTCCAACTGTAGGCTGGGCAGCACTCCTGTGTAGGCTGAGTAACACTCCTGTAGGTCCCCGAAGACAGGTCTGTAAGATGTCCAATCTCCGCAAAATCATCGATACAGTTCGTACCCTCAGTTCTCCCGTTGTAGTCGTCGGCTCCGCTAACGTCGACATGACAGTGGTGGTGGAGCGCATCCCCAAAGCCGGCAAAACGGTCCAAGGCGGACCACTGGCTCTGCTACCCGGCGGAAAATCTTTGAACCAAGCCACAGCCTCAGCCCTGCTGGGCGCGCCCACAGCTTTCATCGGCGCGGTTGGTAACGACGACAACGGGAACTTCCTACTCAACGCCATGCAATTGGCGGGGGTGAACACCACTCACACTGCTCGCGTCGGGACTCCGACGTCCTGTGCTTTGATCGCCGTTAATGCAAAGGGTGAACCCGCCATTGTCGTCAGCCAGGGCGCCAATCAGCGCATGGATGTCGACGCTTTGGAAACGGCACGATCGGCAATTGAACAGGCCAATGTGCTTGGGTTGGCCCTAGAAATCCCCATGGAAACCGTGATCCGTGCTGCGCGAATCGCAAAAGCTGCCGACACCATAACCGTGCTCAACGGAGCCCCAAGAACAGGAACCCTGCCCCCGGAACTGCTCACTAACATCGATGTACTCATTGTCGACGAGTCCGAGATTGAGAAAATCGTAGGTCCCGTAGACGGCGACTGGGTGGAAACACAAAAGCGTCTGCGAGAACTGGGGGTAACCAAAGTTGTCATCACCCTGGGGCCCGTCGGCGCGTTGGTCCTCCATGACCAGATAGAACCCGTTGCCCCCGCAGACGTTGAAATCGTCGACACAACCGGATGCGGAGACGCTTTCACTGGCGGCATGCTCGCGGCACTGGGCGCTGGCGCCAGTCTGATCGACGCCGCGAGGTTCGGCGCGATCGTTGCTGCTTACTCGGCAACTGGACGCGGCGCATCTGCCTCCTACGGGACGTTGGAAGAAATCGAGCGGCAGCTATTCCGCGCCGACCAGCTGCTTAGGGAAAGTTACGCCGCCGGCCAATAGATATCCCGCAGATGCCTTCTCCTAGACATGATCAAAGCTGATATTCACTCTTCTAGCAGGAGCGACCATGACTGATTTTCCAAGCGGGCTGAGTTCGCCTGAAACTCCTTTGGCGGCCAAAGGCGGCGGTGCAATCCAGCCATCGAAGTCGGGGCTGGCCCTCGCCCTCCCAAATGCTGAAGCCATCGTCCAAACGGAGACGGCACGGTTCACGGTACTGACTCCAGCTCTGATACGGATGGAGTATTCAGCGACGGGCGACTTTCGCGACGCGGCGACCCAGACCGTCACAAACCGCGCATTTCCCGTCCCCAAGTTTCAAGTGCGCCGCTTCGACTCGACCGAGGGTGCGGGTGCCGGGGTGGAGATCATCACCGACCGGGTTCGCTTGGTCTATGCAGGTGGGCGTTTCACCTCTCACAGTCTGTCCGTTTTTCTCCGTCAGAAGGTTGATCACGCCGTCCACGCCATGTGGTACTACGGCGATCCCCCATTCTCCATGAACCCCACGGAGACGAACTTGGGAGGAACGGCTCGAACCCTCGACGGTGTTGACGGTGAAATAGCACTAGATCCGGGTCTGCTGTCGACGGCGGGCGTCGCTGTCTTGGATGACTCTCGTTCGCTTCCCATGACCGCCGACGGGTGGGTGGCGCCACGGACTCACGCAGAAGAAGACCTCTACTTCTTCGGGTATGGCCACCAATACAAGGAAGCGATAGCTGACTTCTTCAAGCTATCCGGAGAGTCTCCCCTTCTCCCGCGTGAGGTCTTTGGGAACTGGTGGTCGCGTTACCACCGCTACAGCGCCCAGGAATACACAGACCTGCTCGACGACTTCGAGGACCGCGATGTCCCGCTCTCTGTGGCGGTGGTCGACATGGATTGGCACCTAGTCGACATCGATCCTGGCCTAGGTAGCGGCTGGACCGGATACACATGGAATAAAGAGCTGTTTCCCGATCCCGCTTCGTTCTTGGCGGACATTCACAGCCGCGGAATGCTCGCCACCCTCAACGTTCATCCCGCCGACGGAGTCCGCGCTCACGAAGACGCGTACGAACCGATGGCTAAAGCGCTGGGCTTTGATCCACAAACGCTTGAAGCGATCCCCTTTGACATCGCAGATCGCGAATTTGCTGCCGCCTACTTCCAGTACCTCCATCATCCTCACGAAAATGACGGTGTCGACTTCTGGTGGGTTGATTGGCAGGCAGGAACGGAATCGGCGATCCCTGGCCTGGACCCGCTATGGATGTTGAACTACCTGCACTATCAGGACAACGCACGCGACGGGAAGCGACCCCTGACTTTTTCCCGCTATGCAGGGCCGGGATCTCACCGGTACCCGATTGGGTTCTCGGGGGACACCATTGTTTCGTGGGAGTCATTGCAGTTCCAACCCCGCTTCACCGCGACCGCGGCGAACATCGGATACTTCTGGTGGAGCCACGACATCGGCGGTCACATGCAGGGCGTGAAAGACAACGAATTAGCAACCCGTTGGGTGCAATTTGGGGTATTCAGTCCCGTCATGCGCTTGCACTCGTCCAACTCCCCCTTCGCCTCCAAGGAACCACGGATGTATGGCCCCGTCGCCGAGGCCATAATGACGGACTTCCTTCAGCTCAGACACCATCTGGTCCCTTACATCTACTCAGCAATGTGGCGCTCCCACCGCACTGGTTTGGCACCCGTACGGCCCATGTACCACGACTTTCCGGACGAACGCGCCGCCTACTCCAACCTCAACCAGTACTTCTTCGGTCCCGACCTGTTGGTCGCTCCCGTCGTTAGCCCGCGAGGGGAAAAGTCCGAGCTTGCCCGCACCGACGTATGGCTGCCCGAGGGGTTGTGGACGGACATCTTCACGGGAACCACGTACAGGGGTGACCGGACCGTATCGATGTACCGGCCGCTCGAAAGTATCCCGGTGCTTGCCCGCCCGGGGTCGATCATTCCCCTCGCCTCTGATCCTTTCGCTCCAGTAGGTAAGACGCCGAAGAAACTGGACTTGGTTGTAGTTCCGGGCGCTGATGGACAGGGAGAAGTCATCGAAGACGACGGATCCGTGGATCCCGAACCCGCCGTGACAACCTTCCAGGCCGCGTGGGAGGACGGAGACCTTCACCTAACCGTGACTCCGTCTCCGGTGGCGGGAAGCAGGGTCGAGCGCAAGATCTCCATAGTCCTGATCGGCCACAAGGGTGCCAGCCGGGTAA
>ERZ1031159.20-NODE-20-length-37838-cov-15.786888_pt1 | contig 37838 bp, 30 predicted proteins | sample MGYA00516706_ERZ1031159 | MGnify/ENA primary metagenome ERZ1031159 (study PRJEB33719, sample SAMN04262508) | wastewater metagenome | biome: rural village; feature: composting latrine chamber; material: composting feces with ash | place: El Salvador | collected... | reverse complement strand
ACAAGGTTCAACCGCCAGCGCTTACCCGAAGAACACCAGCGGGGGGCGCCCACCTTGTTTCACAACACTGTTCTCTGTCCCTATTGTGCTTCCCGGAGCTCTTGGTGCCACCCTTTAGGGCCATTACGTATTCATAACACGGATAGTTGGGACAGGGAAGCAGATTAAGGACAGGGAGCCACGTTCAGGACGCGGAACCATATTAGGAACAAGGAAGCACCCCGCTGACTCCAAACAGGTTGACGCTGATGCTCATTAGGTAGCTGGTTTGGGGTGTGACCCGCAGTTTGACTGACGATCCAGAAGGGTTTGTCCTTGTGCAGCCGCCGAACGGGCAGGCCGACGGCCACTTCAGCCACTGAGTCGCCGCCTGGCCCGCACTACTTTCGTTTATTTTCGTGCGGCTCGCCTGATTCGCGCCAGTTCTTTGCCGTAGCTTCCTCCTGGGGTGACCCGAGTTCCCAGGTGCTCCCACTCGAAGATCAGGTCCTCACGGAACGTCTTGCTGCATCGGCCGCAGGCCACCACCCGCCGAGGCGACGCGTGCAGTTTCCTCTCCGCATTACACCGAGGACACCGGCCAACCCACTCTGCGGGTGGGGCCGGAAGCCAGTTCGGAAGCATCGCCTTGGGGGTGGCGCCCAACTCCTGGGCAACCTTCTTCCACGCGGCTCCGTGTGCGGCACGGGGCCCGGCGATGGCGTGCGCCACCTCATGCAACACAACGTCTCGCAACACTTCTACGGGGTAGAGGGGGACGAGGACTCTTGAAAAACTGATCGCCTTATCCCGGTGGCTGCAATATCCGGCACGCCGCTTCGCGCGGTCCCAGCGCACCTCCCACCCTGAAAGGTTGTGGGCAACGAGGGCTTCCTGGCAAAGAGACTCCACGAATTCGAAAGAGGCCTGAGAAGTCATGCGTCGCGTTCAATCCCTTCAATACGACGTAGCAGGCGTGTCGAGGACACTCTCTTCGCGGTTCCCAACATCTGCGCGAACAAGGAGACGTGCAGTTCCTCTAACAGGAACTCAACTTCCTCCATGTTGCGGCTGACTGATGCCGAGTAGGGGCGGGCAGCGATCCTTTCGCGGGCTTCCTCGTACGCCGTTTGAACCAAACGCAGTTCCCGGGCACGCTCCACATCTGCCTGAATGTCTGCGGACCCGCGCGCAGCCACTTCAACGCGGCGGGCATCGGCGCGCAGGTAGCGGGGCATGTTCACCCGAATCGCAGGCTGAACGGAGGTGAGGAACCCGTCCCGGAACAGGCCTCGGGCATGGGACAACGCAGCGTTCCGCGTCTTTTTGAGCGCGGGGTGCGGGTTGTTCGCCAGGGCATCTTGGAGTTCGGCATAGGCTTTCGCGGACCGGATCACTTCCCCCAAAATCTCGTAAACCCGGTCTTCGAAAAGGTTCCTGGCATCTTGGACAAAAGCCTCGAAATCCGCTTCGCTACGAATCGATTCGGGGCCCGAGGCAACCAGCAACTCCCCCACCAGACTTGCCGCTGCCGCCCACTGTGCATCCGCGACGAGGGCTTCGGTGTTGGGGTAGGGCGAGGCTGCCAGAAGCAACGCCTCAACCCCCGTCCACCTGGTCGTAACGCGCGAGGTTTCCAACTTGAGACGTTGCAGCAGAAGTGCCACCAGGCCTTCCCGGTGCTCCCGTTTTGCCTGGTCTACGCTGGCGTGAACCCGGATCCCCGCCTTCGGCTCTGCGGGGGTGCCTTGGGAAACCAGCCCCGGATAACCGCGGATCAACAGTCCGGAAGCATCCACGTGTTCCAGTCTCTCTGGCAGCGGCTCTTGGGGGAGACCGGAGATGTTGTCTGCGTTCAGGCCGGCCTCGGACAGTTGCCCTCTCTGGTCAGCCAGCCTCTTCGCAGAATCTGCGATTTGTGCGGCTCGGTCTTCGGCGACCCTCTGCTCAAGTTGTTCGCGGGAAGCGCTGGCGATGGCGCCTCGGACAGAGTCCTGCACCGCGTTGTCGGCCTGTTTACGGAACCTTGCCTGAAGTGCGGGGAGAGAGTCGTCAGCGCCGATAATCGCGCCCTGTTTGTTCAGGACGCGGAAACCAATCCGCAGGTGAGGGGGGAGTGAGGATTGGGCGTGTTGCACATCTTCCTCGGACAAATCAACCCCCTTAGCGTTGCGGACCGCGCGGGAGAACGCGGCCGAGAACGATTGCTCCCGAGGGTCCTTCTGAGCGCGTTCGACCGGCTCGGCTTCTGGTGGTTCAGAAGGTGACTCTGACGCTGATTCTGGCGCCGGCTGCGACGCCGGCTCCGACGCCGGCTTCGACTTGCGTGCGGGGGGCGCTTCCGGTTCCTCTTGTCCCGTCCACTTCCGCAAGCGGGCGAACGAGGCCTCCAGCGAGTACGGGTCCACCTCGTCCTCTCCGGCGGCTGTGGCAGAACCCCCCTGGCCAGCAGCCTGGGGACTGGTCGGTTCCATCTCGGCGGCGTTCGGGTCGCGGAGTCTGTCGGCCACTATCCGCCCCGTGTCGGTTGCGGGTGCGAGCAGGCGGCGTTTTCCTTTCGGCAGTCCTCGTACCATCGCTACACACAGGTCGTCGAGGAGCCCTGGGACCAGCCAGTCGAAACCAACATTGCGGACGCGCTGGAGGACCCGAAGCGGGATGGAGATGGTGATCCCGTCCTCCTGATGACCGGGAGTAAAGGAGTAGGAGATCGGCAGTTCCAAATCTCCCTGCACCCATTTTTCGGGGAAGCCTTCCGGGTCACGCAGGATGCCGGGGGGAAGCAGTTCGGCAAGGGAATACTCGAGGAGGTGCGGGTTCTCCGCCCGCTCACGCTTCCACCAGCGGTTGAACGCGGCTGCCGACGTGATGTGCGCTGGGATTCGTTCGTCGAAGAACCGGTAGCGCGCTGATTCATCCGGGATGACGGCGGGGTCGCGCAGTCGGCTGGATAGGTCCTTAGCCTCGGCCATCACGTCCTGGTTGTGACGGACGAACGCGTGATAGTTTTCCCGCCAGTCTCCGTCAACCAGCGCGTTTGAGATAAACATTTCGCGGGCCAGCGTTTTCGCGGTCAGTTCAACTTCGCTGCCCAGGAACGTGCGACCGATCAAGGCGTCACCCAGGGAGGTTAGCGGCACTTGCCGGTCGGCCGCCAACGTGAGCCCGTACAGGGTGACGCGCTCTTTGACGGTGGCGCTGCCGCGGGAACGGGACCAGATCGGTTCTGAGTAGGAACGTTTTAGCAGGTGACCGGCAAACTCTTCTACCCACTGAGGCTCAATGCCGGCAACGGTGCGGGCGAAGAGCCGCGAGGTTTCCACCAGTTCTGCCGCCATCACCCAAGCGGGGGTGCGCCGACGGAGGGCGGACCCGGGCCAAATGGTGAAACGGGTTCCGCGCGGCCCCTGGTAGTTGCGTTTGGGTTCGTCCCAGTTCCCGATGTTGGAAAGGAGTCCGGGGAGGATGGCCCGGTGCACCTCGTCCGGACTAACCGACCGACCACTGCGGCCGTACTCCAGCACTGCCGCGGCGACAGGTTCTGGCTGTTCCCGCATGGAAGCAATCAGCCGAGGACTGGGCAGCCCCAGCGGCTCCACATGAATCCCCAGTTGGCGGCACATTTGCCGGATCTGGGTGACAATGTCGCGCCACTCCCGGTACCTCAAATAGTGGAAGAACTCTGCCCGGCACATGCGTCTGAAAGCGTTGCCGGAAAGGTCCCGAGACATCGCCCCCAAGTAGCGCCACATATTCAGGAAGGTGATGAAGTCCGAGGTGCGGTCGGCAAACCTTGCGTGCGCCTGATCCGCTTGCTGCTGGAACTCTGCGGGCCGTTCCCGAACGTCTTGGATGGAGAGGGCGGAGACGATAACGAGGACCTCGGACGCGCAACCTAAACGGTCCGCCTCGATCAGCATTCTGCCCAGGCGGGGATCGATGGGGAGTTTCGCCAACCTTCGCCCAAGGCGTGTGATCTGGTCTTTCTCATCAAGGGCGCCGATTTCGACCAGTAGTTGCACGCCGTCCCTCACAGCCCTGGAACTGGGTTTGTCGAGGAACGGGAAGTCTGCGACCCTCCCCAAGCCCAATGCACTCATCTGGAGGATGACGGAGGCCAGTGAGGTGCGGAGGATCTCCGGTTCCGTGAACTCTGGTTGGGAGATGTGGTCGCGTTCGGAGAAGAGGCGGACCGCGATGCCGGGGGACGTCCGCCCAGCCCGCCCCGCACGTTGCGCCGCCGATGCCTGAGACACCCTTTCAATTGGGAGGCGTTGCACCTTCGTCTTGTTGGAAAACCGACTGATGCGCGCCAAGCCGGAGTCTATGACGTAACGGATCTGGGGGACCGTCAGCGAGGTTTCAGCGATGTTGGTGGCTAAAACGACTCGTCGCAGACTGTGTGGTTCGTAGATTCTGTGCTGTTCAGCGGCGGTGAGGCGAGCGTAGAGGGGAACTATTTCCACTCCGTTCGGCCCGTGGGGAGCCCGAGGGTCCTTCACATACTGCGGCCCCAAATGCTCCGCAAGAGTGCGCTCGGCCTCCCGAATGTCCCGCTCCCCGGGAAGGAAAACCAGGATGTCACCGTCGGGTTCGGTCAGGAGTTCATCGACGGCTTCACAAAGCGCGGTTTCAAGATCCAGGTCCTCGCCCAACCCATACCCCAACGTTCCCAGTTCTCCCGGGTCTGGCTCGGGGTGTAACTGGGTGCCGATCTGAACCGTTGGTTCCTCAGACTCGGCAGGCAGGGGGCTCCAGACGCTTCGGTCCTTGTCGTGCAGTGCGGCACGATCCGGGGCTTCCCCCGGCTGGCTGACCGGTTCAATGTCGGCGGCCAGTGGCCTGTACCGAACCTCCACAGGATATGCCCTGCCCTCCACTTCGATCACCGGCACCGGGGCGTCAATCAACTTGGAAAAGTGGGCCGCGAACCTCTTGGAGTCGATGGTTGCGGAAGTGATGATCACCTTCAAATCTGGACGCTTCTTCAGCAGGGTTGCCAGGTAACCCAGGATGAAGTCAATGTTCAGGGATCGTTCATGCGCCTCATCAACAATGATGGTGTCGTACTGGCTCAGCATCGGATCGCCACCGATTTCTGCCAGCAAGATTCCGTCTGTCATCAGTTTGATGAGGGTTGTTGGGCCCACCTCATCCGTGAATCGGACCTGGTACCCGACAACATCGCCGGGGTCCCGACCGACGCGGCCGCCAAGTTCTTCTGCAATCCGCTCAGCAACAGCGCGAGCAGCTATTCGTCTGGGCTGTGTGTGACCAATCATCCCTTTGATCCCACGTCCCAGTTCCAGACAGATCTTGGGGAGTTGCGTTGTCTTTCCGGAGCCGGTTTCACCCGAAACAATCACAACCTGGTGGTTCTTGATCGCTTCCGCGATTTGGTCCCGCTGCCGACTAACAGGCAGGTCCGGGTACGTTACGACCGGCAGCGCTGCGGCACGTTGTGCAAGTTGTGCGGGCGTGTAGTCGCTGCCGGGGAACCTTCGCGGGGTTCGTCGCCCACGGCCCCGCCCCCGCCGGTGGGGTCTACGCGTTGGGCTGCCCGACTTCTCCTCCTGCGTCAACGTCCGTCCCGGACTATCGGCATTTGGGTGGTGATCCAGTCGCGGGCGTACTGGCCCAGCCTGTCCAGGTGCGACGGGTCAGAAAAACGCGCGTCGTCGACGACCTCTAACCGGGAGCCGTTGGGCAGCATATGAAAGACCTCTGTGCCTCCTTGAACCAGGCCCTGGTTTATATCATCGCTGTCGTACACCAGTGCGACGGGGGCGGTGAGGCCCTTTGTTAGCTTCTCAGGCTCGTTTAGGGACAGGTCAATCAGTGTTTGGGAAGTGATGGTGAATGAGGAACGAGGTCCTTCGGAGTCATCCGAAATTTCCAACCGTCCTCGTCGTTCCAATTCCCGAAGCTGATCATCAGAGAAAATGGCTTGCCAGTCATAGTCGATAGGCCCTAAAACAGCGCTGGTGAAGAACATCGATTTCACTGCGGGTGCCCGCAAGTTCAGCGCCGGGATGGTTCCGCTGGAGTGAGCGTGGAGGAGTTGGCGGGTGAATCCCCGTTCCTCAAGCCACGCGGATGCTGCGCGTAAGTCTTGAGCCCGCAACTCTGTTGTGATCACATCGTCGTCAGACAATCCGTGGCCCGCATAATCGAAGATTAGAGTGGCATAACCAAGTGAGCGGTACAGTGCGGCGAGCCCAGCAAAGTGGGGGCTTGAGGTACGGTCGCATAGTACGGCGTGAGAGAACATGACGGCGGCGTCAGTGGAGTCCACAGGGTCCACGAAAGTCCCTGAAAGACGCACACCGCGCGGTGTCAAGATTTCAACTTCACTCACACATCCAACGTACCTTGGGATGGGTGAAATGGCACGGTGCCTTCGCGGTCAAAGAGAAAGGTTGTGGATTTCGATGTCTGAGGATAGGAAGCTCAGGGCGGTCATAGCGGTTCCTTTGAAGGAAGAGCACTGCGCCCTGATTGAAGAGTTGGAGCCACGTCTTGAGGTGGTGCGCGACCACTCCCTCTATTACCCAATGCGAATCGCCGCAGACTGGGCGGGTGACCAGAGTGTTAATCGGTCCCCAGAAAAGCAGGTGGAGTACGAGGAGATGATTGATTCCGCGGATCTCCTTTTCGGCATCCCGGATCTGGACATTGCTTCGCTCAAGAGAACCGTGGATACCAACCCGAACCTCCGTTGGGTCATGACCACGCTTGCCGGAGGAGGGGCGCAGGTGAAAGCTGCCGACCTTTCCCGTGAGCAACTGGAACGGGTCACGGTGACAACCGCGGCGGGAATCACAGGGGCACCCCTCGCCGAGTTCGCCCTTTTTGGGGTGCTCGCAGGCGCGAAGAACCTGCCGAAACTTCAGCGCGACCAGAAGAACCACAAGTGGGGTGGTCGTTGGGTGATGAAACAGCTCTACGACATGACCGTGCTGGTTGTTGGCCTTGGTGGGATCGGGTCAGAGTGCGTTACCCGTTTCAAAGCCATGGGGTCGAAGGTTTGGGGCGCCAGCCGCAGCGGCCGATCCGTTGAGGGACTGGACCGCGCTTTGACTCCCGACCAGTTGGGAGACGTTATGGGTGAGGTTGACGCGATCGTCATCACCGCGCCTGGCACCGACAGCACCCACCACATGATCAGCAGGGACCTGCTAAACAAGGCGAAAGACGGCGTGATCATCGCAAACGTTGGGCGTGGAACGGTGATTGACGAGGACGCCATGATCGATTCTCTCCGCTCCGGCAAGATCGGGTTCGCGGCACTGGATGTGTTCACGGTTGAACCGTTGCCGGAGGACTCTCCACTGTGGGATCTGGAAAACGTGCTGATCTGCCCCCACACGTCTGCTCTGAATGCGGGCGAGGAAGAACTGATGGCCCGCCGATTCGCGGAAAACGCCACCAACTTCATCGAGGGGCGTCCCATGAGTTACACGATGGACACCACGGAGTTTTACTAGAGAGGTCGGTGACCACCCGGCCCTCGCGCATCCCGGAAAAGGGGTAACGAAATGACAAATGTGAATCGCCTTGAAGCTGTGGAGCCGGACCCACGGGAGGTTTCCCGTTTCTGGGCTCAAGCCCGTAAGAATGTGGGTTGGGCCGGCCTCGAAGTGATCTTGGGGCAGCAGCAGGAGGCGGTTGTTGAACCCCCATGGATGCACCTTTCACAGGACCGGGAAGAAGCAACGTTACTGGTCAACGCTCTGGCCGAAGCGGGGAAGGGGGTGGCGCAGACCCCGATCTCTGAGTTCCCGGGAGGAGAAGAGGACCTGCCGAGCCCCGGGGACCTCGCCGTTATTTGTGACGGGGACGGAAACCCTGTTGCGCTGGTGATGACGGTAAACGTAGATGTGCTGGACGTGACGGCGGCGTCGGGAGCGCCTGAAGTGGCGGGAGGGTTGGGAGTTCCCGAGGTCTCGGAAGCGTTGGGAGGCCAGGGCGACGGTTCCCTGCCGGAAGGTAATCGCGTTAGGATCGTTGAGGAAAGGTTCCGCTCCCTCTACCCGAGGTTGAAACGAAAAACCCTAGGAAACAAATGAAATCCAAACTGACGCTGGCATTCGGACTTGTCGCGGGATTCCTTCTGGGGTCCAAAGCGGGTCCGAAGCCGTGGGAGATGTTCAGCAACGGCCTTCGCCGGCTCCGCAACACCCGGATGGTGTCTGCACCGATCGAAAAGGTGGCTGACGGGGTTTCTGGAGCGGTACGCCGCAAGGGTATTGAGATGTCTGACCGCGCAGCGGACGCGGTTCACCGCACCATCGTTGGGAATCACCCAGTCGTGATCGAAGCGCGAGTGACCGACACGGTCATCGAAGACTGACACCCCCGCGAAGAGACCCTTGATCGCGAAATAGGGCATTTTGAGCGAAGAAACAACAAAAGGGGCCGGCATGAACCCGGCTTTCGAGGTAACACCGAAACAGATCCGACGTTGGCGCCGCTACCTGGCGGAAGAGCGGATCGAGGCTGCCACGTATAAGAACCTCGCGAAGCGCGAGACGGGGGAGCAGCAGCAGATCCTGCTCGAGTTAGCGGAGGCGGAACGGCGCCATGAGCAGCATTGGCTGGCGCTCCTCGGAAAACATTCTTATCCTCCCCCAAAGCCGCGGCTGTCGTCACGGATGCTCGCGACCCTTGCGGGAAGGTTCGGATCTGTCTTCACGTTGGCGTTGGCGCAACGCTCGGAGCAGCGAACCTCGTATGACGATGAGGCAGACGCGACCTCCCAGATGGCGGCAGACGAGCACATTCACGGAGAGATCGTGCGCTCACTGGCGACGGCTTCCAGAGAGAAAATCGCTGGTAACTTCCGAGCCGCCGTTTTTGGGATCAACGATGGCTTGATCTCCAACTTGGCATTGATCCTGGGGGTTGCCGGAGCGGGTATGGACGCCTCGTGGATATTGGCGACGGGTATTTCCGGACTTTTGGCGGGCTCCCTGTCGATGGCGGCAGGCGAATGGGTTTCAGTGTCCGGGCAGCGCGAACTCCTGGAAGCCTCGACCCCCGACCCCGAAGCGGAAAAGCTGGTCACCAACCTGGACGTCAATGCAAACGAGTTGGCGTTGCTGTTCCGTGCGCGGGGAGAATCCGCGGAGGACGCAAAACGTCACGCCGAAGCAATCTTTGAAAGCCTGGGCCCGACGGACACCGACTCCAAGATGATGGCCCTCCAAGTGCAAATAGCCGGACCCGGTGGGGGCCCTTCGACTTCAAGCGTGACCGCGGCCGAAGCAGTCGGGAAGCCGCTCCCGGTTGCGTTCTCCTCCTTCCTGGCGTTCGGGATCGGAGCCTTCATTCCTTTGCTGCCCTACATTTTTGGGGTAGTGGGGGTGGGGGCCCTCGTACTCTCTGCCGTGGTTGTAGGGATCGCGCTGTTGGTTACCGGCGGTCTGGTTGGGGTCCTTTCCGGGAAAGCGCCGTGGCGCGGGGCCCTGCGCCAACTGTTGATCGGGACGGGGGCTGCGACCGTGACGTTCCTGCTGGGCACCCTTGTCGGAGGCGTGGTCTAGCTACACTTAAACGCGGGCGGCGGACCTTTTGTTTCGCCCATTCCTACGGAACTGAAGGAGCGCGGGTGGAAGATTTCAGCAGCGTTGCCCTCAATGATGTTTTTCGCGTGATAGATCTGACCGGCGTGCTGCTGAACGGGATCTTGGGCGGAAAGCTTGCCCGGTCTAGGCACTTCGACGCGGTGGGATTCGTAGTGCTGGCAATCATGTCCGCGATGGGCGGCGGCATCATCCGCGACCTAATGATCGCTCAGGGGCCACCCGTTGCGTTGACTGACCCCCTCTACATTTCGACTGCGCTGGTTGGTGCCTCAATCGCGTTCCTGTGGAAACTGGAAAGCAAGTTCTGGATCGTTGCGTTAATCCTGGCAGACGGCATAGTGCTGGGAACGTGGGCGGCGACGGGGGCGATGAAGACGCTGTCCGCCGGGTTCGGGGTCATGCCGGCACTCATGCTGGGGATCACGACCGCCGTTGGTGGCGGGATGATCCGCGACGTCAGCGCTGGAAAAGTGCCCATGGTTTTCGGGGGGAACAACCTTTATGCGACCCCTGCACTTGTTTCTGCGGGGATCATGGTGTTCCTCTACAGCATGGGTTTGCCGATGATTGGGATGATCGCGGCGACGGTTGTGGGATCCTCGTTCACCGTTGTTGCCCACTGGAGGAATTGGCAGTTGCCGATCCTTGACGACTGGAGTCTGTCGGTGACACCCAAAGAGTTGCGGCGCATGCTGGCCACCCGCTCCGGCATCCCGACGAAGGGGCCGAACCCGGCCGACGGCCTGAGTGGCCTGAAAAAGGAGATGGACGAGGTCGACGCGGACGAAGACTCCGACAAGAAAACGTGAGAACCTGGGAGCATGTGCGGCCGATATACGCTTTTCGCCGATGACGCGGAGCTGGTGAAACTTTTCGATATTGATGTGGTCGAGGGGGAGCATGAGCCCTCCTACAACCAGGCGCCCTCCCAACTGGTGCGGTCTGTTCGGCAGAAGTCGGACGGGGCTCGCCAACTAGGGTTGATGAGTTGGGGACTGGTGCCGTTTTGGGCCAAGGAATCATTCAAGCCTCTGATCAACGCCCGCGCAGAAACGGTCACCGATAAACCGTCATTCAGGAAGGCCGTCTCCCGTAGGAGGTGCCTGCTACCGACGAATGGCTACTACGAGTGGCAGGTGGGCGAGGACGGCAGAAAACAGCCCTATTTCCTTTCCCTTGCAACTCCGGACGGGGAGCCGGCCCCCCTGGGTGCGGAACCAACAATGGCGATGGCGGGCATCTTCGACTGGCCCGTGCGCAGGAGTGAGGAGAGGGACGAGGAAGTGGACGAGGAGAGCGGCGAGGAACGCCCACGCGACCCCTCCACCTGCGCCATCATCACCCGGGAAGCCGTTGACACCGCGGGGGAAATCCACCCCAGAATGCCGCTGTTCATCCCCCGTTCGGACTGGGCCCTCTGGTTGGATCCGATGTTCGAGGACCCCTCGGAACTCCAATCGCTGATTAACTCCATCCCACCGGCGCCGATGGCACCCAGGATGGTTGCGCCAGCGGTAGGGAACGTGCGAAATAACTCGCCGCAGCTCATCGCCCCCTATGACCCGAACCAGGGAATGTTGCCAGGGCTCGGATGACGCGTCAATCCACAGGGCTGAGTGGGTGACCTCGCACTTTTGTTGGGGCGCCGGCACAATCTGAGCATGGGTAAAACGCTGAAACCTTCCGGGCGGGGTCGCCCCCCGACGTCATGGAAACCTTTGCGGGCCAGGGACTGGTTGGTTCTCGCGATCGCAGCGGTGGTTGCGGTGTTCCTGGTTGTGCCGGGGTTTGGGGTTGATGTCCTGGAGCTCCGGCAGGAACCGACCCAAAACGCCGACGGAGCGGAAGCAAATGTTGCACTGATTGAGGGTCTGGAGGGGTTGGAGGTCGTGGATCAATACGACTCCTCACAACCCAAGTATGAAAGATCGATGTTCGGGGAGGGCTGGGCCGACCTTGACGGCGACAACTGCAACACCAGGAATGAGATTCTTTCGCGGGATCTGAGCCGCCCCACATACAGGGAGGGCACAAACGACTGCGTGGTGCAGACGGGGACGTTGGCTGAGCCCTATACGGGTTCGGTTGTTGAGTTTGTGCGTGGTCAGGGAACCTCGGAACTGGTCCAAATCGACCATGTTGTAGCGCTTGCGGATGCGTGGCGGGCCGGTGCGTGGCAGTGGGACCCCCAGACCAGGTTGGAGTTCGCGAACGACCCGCTCAATTTGCTGGCTGTGGATGGTGCCAGCAACTATGAGAAGGGAGCGTTGACAGCGGACCAGTGGCTTCCTCCGAATGAGGATTTTCAGTGTGACTACGTTGCCCGCCAGGTAGCGGTGAAGGCGAAGTGGGGACTCTCAGTCACGCGTGATGAGGCAGACGTGCTGTGGGACGTGCTCCGGGAGTGTCCGGAGGTGGCGTTAGCCGAATAGTTCGTGGCCTGGTTTCGGGCGCAGGCAAGAGGGCGGCATAATGGGGCAATGCCTGATTCCTCCCAACCTGCTATGTCAAGTTCCTCAAGGGCACCTTTGACCGGTGCAGCCATCTTCCGTCTGATTGTCCTCGGATTGTTCGCGGGCTTCCTGTCCGGAATGTTCGGGGTTGGGGGCGGCCTGATCATTGTGCCGGGGCTGATGGCTGTTGTTGGATTCACGCAGAAGATGGCCTCAGGGACCTCCCTAGCGACGATTGTTCCACTGGCCTCAGTAGGCGTGATCTCCTACGCGACGCACGGCTCAGTGTCGTGGCTTGGGGCGCTCTTGCTTGCTGTGGGGGCGATGGCGGGTGCGCAACTGGGGACGTGGTTGCTGGCACGGATCCGCGTGAAGTTGTTGAGGCTGGTGTTTATCGGTTTCATCCTCGCTGCGATTGTCAGCCTGTTTGTGGTGATTCCCTCAAGGGATGCTGTACTCACGATTACTTGGGTCAGCGCCATCGAACTGCTGGTACTGGGTGTTATCACCGGGACGCTGTCAGGGCTGTTGGGGGTGGGGGGCGGAATTATCGTTGTCCCTGCGCTGATGCTTGTTTTCGGTGCTTCCGACCTGATCGCCAAAGGCACATCACTCCTCATGATGATTCCTGCGGCCGTGGTGGGGACCGTGTCAAACTCTAAGCGCAAAATGGTGGACTTGCGGGCAGCGGCGATTGTGGGGATTCCGGCTTGCGGAACGACATTCCTCGGCTCACAGACGGCGGGAATCGTGTCGCCGCGTCTAGCCAACATTCTTTTTGCAGCGTTCATGCTGTTCATCGCTATACGAATGGCAGTGAGTCTGCTGAAGTCTCCAGCAGGGGAGTGAACCACTCTCGGTTGCGCGAACTAGGGCTCGGTTGCGTGACCTAGGGGTTGGTGGCTCGGGAGAAGAGTCGCCGCGATAACGAAGAAGCCCGGCACCCAACGCGTGTGCGCGGGATGCCGAGCCTCTTACGGAGAAGTCTTAGACAGCTCTCAATGGGAACTAGTCAACCGAAACGATCTCAGTGGCGTTCAGACCCTTGGGGCCGTTTTCAATCTTGAACTCGACGCGCTGGCCTTCGTACAGGTTACGAATTCCAGTGCCCTCGATGTTCGAGAAGTGGGCAAAGACGTCATCAGAACCGTCATCCGGGGTGATGAAGCCAAAGCCCTTTTGTGTGCTGAACCATTTGACGACACCAGTGTTGGAGTCAGACATGCGGATTTTCTCTTTCCTATGCCGCAGATGCTCCCAGCTCCGGCGGAACTGGGGCAGTAACACTTCTTGTCCTGCGCCTTGCGGCTCCCCGCAAGTACTTCGCAAAAAAGCCGAAACTACCCGTACAGGTTACCGCAAGCCAGCAAATTGGGAGACACGTGTTTCTCGAGCTGTGGACCAAACCTCATCCTTCGGCCTGTGTATTCGCGCACTATCCACGTTGGTGCAAGTGCGGTACGGGGTGCCTTCCTCGTCGCTAAACTGCGAAATACGTGGAGAAATAACCGCCAAATACAAGCCTAGAAGGGAAAACCAGTGAGCCTGGAAAACAAGCTAGCCAACATGGGGCATGAACTCCCCAAGACCCCGAAGCCCGTTGCTGCATACACCCCTGCGGTGGTTGATCGTGGGATTGTGAGGACCTCGGGTCAACTGCCGATGCGTGACGGTGAACTTGTTTCGGAGGGACGTTGCGGAACCTTGGCGGTCACCGCTGAACGAGCGTATGAGGCCGCCCTTCAGTGCGCCCTCAACGCCCTCTCCGCTGCGGCTGAGGCGGCCGGCGGCCTGGAAAACCTGAAGCGGGTTGTGAAGGTCGTTGGGTTTGTTGCTTCCACGGATGACTTCTTTGCCCAGCCTGCGGTGATCAACGGGGCCTCCGATTTCCTGACGGAACTCTTCGGCAGCGCACACGCGCGTTCTGCAGTCGGTGTTGCGGCCCTTCCGCTGAATGCGACGGTGGAAGTGGAAGTTGAGTTCGAACTGGTCTAACCCCAGCAGCTCTCTTTGAGCCGGCGGACTTTTCGCGCTCGCCCGGGTTTCTGTTAGCGGCTTCGGGATCTGTGTTCGATGCCCGCCAGAGACCTGCCTGACGTGTTGCTCACTCTACGGCTGATTGCGGCACCCTTTTCCAGAACACAATTGCCAGCGTCAACGCTGCCGCCAGGAACAGCGCAATAATGCCGAGTCCCGCGGAGGCCCCCCACAGCCAGTTTTCTGCGGTGTGTCCGCCGGCGTACACGGAGAAGACCACTCCGGTGATGACGGCGTTCCCGATTGCCGTGGTGATTCGCTGGGTCATTTGCTGCAGTCCTCCCGCAGTGCCACCGTGTGCGGCAGGGACATCCCTCATTGTCTGTGTCTGATTCGCAGAGCCCATAGCGCCTGCTCCAAAACCCATGGGGACGAGGGGGATCATCAACCAGTACACCGACCAGCCAAGGGTGATGGTGGCCCAGAACCCTGCAACCAAGATCACTAGGGAACCCACCATGAGGGCGAGGGCGAAGACCTGCAAGCCCTTGCCGTGCTCCAAGGCGCGTTTCCCCGCCCACACTGCCGCGAAGCCGGAGGCGATCGCATTGGGAAGCCCCAGGATTCCCACGGTGAGGGCTGAAACGGCGAGGCCATCCTGGAGGAATAACGCCAAGACGACGAAAATGGTCGAGCTGCCCAGGAATTGCAGAGCCGAGATCGCGGTGCAATAACTGAAGGAGCGGATCTTGAACAACTCCATGTTCACCATTGGGAAATGACCGTGATTGCCGTACCACAACTCCCACGCCACCCATACTCCCAGCAGGACGAAACCTGCGGCTAATAGCAGCCAGCGCCACCAAGCGTCGTGCAGGATGAAGGGCAGCATGATCGCCAGCACCGTCGCGGTGAGTAGCAGCATGCCCACGGGGTCCAGATCGATGCGTTGCCCGGTGCGTTTAGGGCGAGGACGTCCAGAGGCCTCCTGCTGAGCTTCATACTCAAGCTCCGCTTCCTCAGCACCCTTACCGATAGTGCGCCGTTCCTTCCCGAACGGCAAGAGTTTCCAGGCCGCCAACAGTCCGGCAACACCCAGGGGAACGTTTATGAAGAACGAGTATCGCCAGCCCGGGTCCTGGCCCAGAAGACCGACCAGTGTGCCCGACAGGAGGGGCCCAACTGCCACCGACGCGGCGACCACCAACCCCATGTATCCGAAGGCGCGCGCCCGCTCCCGCCCCTGGAAGTACTGCTGAATCAGACCGGTGATTTGAGGGGAGAAAAGACCGCCACCGATTCCTTGCAGGACGCGCATAAAGTTCAAATGGGTGATTGTCCCCGCCAGGCCACACCCCAGTGACGCGGCAGTGAAGATAGCCAGGCCAATCACCCACAGGCTGGAGCGGCCAAAAATGTCACCCAAGCGGCCCGCTGGCACCAGAACCACGCCAACGGCCAGTGCGTAGCCGGAGAGAATCAGTTGGATGCCGGACTCGGACGCCGACATCGCTCCCTCAATGGAGGGCAACAGGTTGTTCACAGAACTGACCTGCAACAGCGTGAGCGCCAAAGAAATTAGCAGTACGGCCAGCATCCAGTTGCGGTCATATTCGCGGTCACTCCCGGGAACGGTGAAGAAACGAGAATTATCCACGGGGACCTTTCGACCAGATCAGCTTAGTTGGGAAGGGACTTTCGGCTCGATGATCCAAGGGGCTCCTTAGGTGGGATATCCCTCTTTTCTTGCAGCGTGAGGGAACGAACCGAAGGAAAGAAGTGCCGGGCAACGGGGCCGTGGTGGCGGGAAGTTCCAAAGAGCAGAGGGCCCGCACGAATCCGTGCGGGCCCTCTGGAATGCGTGTCAATGACTCAGTTCCTTGACGGAGTGAGCCTTTGACCCGGCGCTACGCGTTCTGTTTGACGGCAGTCAGGATCTGGTCCACGCTGTCCTTCGCGTCGCCGAACAGCATCTGCGTGTTCTCCTTGAAGAACAAGGGATTCTGCACGCCGGCGTATCCCGTAGCCATGGAACGTTTGAAGACGATGACGTTCTTCGCTTCCCAAACCTTTAGGACAGGCATTCCTGCGATCGGGGAGCCGGGCTCCTCCGCCGCCGGGTTCACCGTGTCGTTCGCTCCGATGACAAGGACGGCGTCGTAGTCGGCGAAGTCATCATTTACCTCGTCCATCTCATGAACGATGTCATACGGGACCTTAGCTTCTGCCAGCAACACGTTCATGTGTCCGGGCAGACGTCCTGCAACAGGGTGAATGCCAAAGGTGACATCGACACCCTCATCGCGCAGAGCCTGCGTGAGTTCGGCAACCGGGTACTGCGCTTGCGCCACAGCCATCCCGTAACCGGGGGTGATCATGACCTTCCTTGCATCTTCCAGCATTGCTGCAACTGAGGCTGCACTGGTTTCGGTGTATTCGCCTTCTTCGCCTCCCTCGGCCACTGCACCCTCGGCAGAGCCGAAGCCCCCAAGGATCACAGAGATGAAGGAACGGTTCATCGCCTGACACATGATGTAGGACAGGAATGCACCAGAGGAACCGACCAGCGCACCGGTGATGATCAACAGCGGGTTGTTCAGCATGAAGCCGGCCGCCGCTGCAGCCCAGCCCGAATATGAGTTCAACATCGACACAACCACCGGCATGTCTCCACCACCGATAGCCGCGACCAGGTGAATGCCCAGAAGTAGCGCAATGATGGTCATGAGGCCCAGCGGGATGAAGGCGATGGGATCCTCGCCCTGCAGGATGAACCAAACCATGAGGCCAATAGAGATGACTATTGCCCCCAGGTTCAGCCAGTTTCGGCCTGGCAGCATCAGCGGAGCGCCGGAGATTTTGCCGGACAGTTTCAAGAACGCGACGATCGACCCGGTAAGGGTGACGGCGCCGATGAAGACGCCCAGGAAAATCTCTCCCAGGTGGAATCCACCCAGCATTAGGGCGTCAAGCCCGGGTGCCATGAAGGAGTTGTAGCCGACCAGCACGGCGGCCAAACCGACGAATGAGTGCAGCAACGCGATTAGTTGCGGCATCTCTGTCATCTCGACTTTGGCCGCTTCCCACAGTCCGATAGTGGCGCCGACTCCCATCGCCACCAGTATCAGGATCGCGGTGACCAGCGGCCCACGTTCGGGGTTTTCCGCCAGGGCGACCACGATTGTTGCAATCACGGCGATTGCCATGCCGGCGATGCCGTATTGGTTGCCTCGCTTCGAAGTTTCGTGCGAGGACAAGCCCGACAGTGCCAAAACAAACAGCAGCGCCGCCACTATGTAAGCCAGGATAATTACGTGACTAAGTGTCCAGGTACTAGCATCCATGTTCTATCAGCCCTTCTGGAACATCGTCAGCATGCGGCCGGTGACCCTGAACCCGCCGAACACGTTAATGGAGGCCACCAGGATGGCCAGGAACGCCAAGATCGTCACGGCCCAGTTTGAAGAGCCAATTTGCATTAGCGCTCCGACCAGGATGATTCCCGAGATCGCGTTGGTCACGGACATCAAAGGCGTGTGCAGCGAGTGCGTCACATTCGTGATGACGTAGAAGCCGACAATGATCGCCAAACCGAAAATCCAGTAGTTTGCGACCACGCTAAACGGCGTGACCATGACCAGGACCGCGGCCAGCACGACGGCCAACCCAATCCACGCGAACCGGCGTTGCTTCTTGAGAGCGGCTTCGCGGGCTTCCGCTGCGGCTTTTGCCGCGATTTCTGCCGGGTCCGGCTTCGCCTCCACTGGTGCTGGTGCGGCCGAGACCTCTATGGGCGGCGGTGGCCAAAGTATTTCGTGGCCCAACGTGACGGTGATGGTTCGGACGATCTCATCGTCCAGGTCAATCACCAGTTGGCCGTCTTTCTCCGGCGTCATCAGCTTCAGCAGGTTCACAATGTTCTGCGCGTACAACTGCGAGGACTGTGCCGGCAGGCGCCCAGCCAAGTCCGTGTATCCGATGATGGTCACCCCGTTGTCGGTGGTGATCGCTCTACCGGCGACAGTCTGGGTCGTGTTTCCGCCGTTTCCGGCAGCCATATCAACAATCACAGACCCGGGTTTCATCGCGGCGATCGCGTCGTCATCCAAAAGGAGCGGCGACTTCGCGCCGGGGATGTTAGCGGTCGTGATGACAATGTCGGATCCTGCAGCCTGTTTCGCGTAAGCGGCGCGGGCGAGGGCCGCTTGGTCCGCATCCATCGCCTTCGCATAGCCATCGGCCGACTTCTGCTCCACAGTTGGGAGCGGAACGAAACGAGCACCCATCGACTCAATCTGCTCAGCAACTTCGGAGCGGACGTCGGTCGCGTAGACCTCGGCCCCCAAAGATCCCGCTGTGCCGATCGCAGCCAAACCTGCCACGCCGGCGCCAATCACGTAAACGTGGGCCGGCGGCATCTTTCCAGCAGCCGTGACCTGGCCCGCGAAGAGTCGACCGAACTTATCGGCCGCCTCAATAACCGCGCGATACCCGGCAACGTTCGCCTGCGAAGACAGCACGTCCATGGCCTGCGCCCTTGAAATGCGTGGGACCGTGTCCATTGCCAGGGCCGTGACATTTGCTGCGGCCAGTTTGTCCAACAACTCTGGGTGACGCGCTGGAGCCAACCGGGAAATAAACACGGAGCCCGCGTGCAGGTCCGAAATTTCGGTGTTTGATGGGGCGTCCAACGCTAGGACAATATCTGACTTAAGAGCATTTTCCCGGTCGACAACTGTCGCTCCGGCCTCTTCATATTGATAATCGGGATAGGAGGACTCTAGTCCTGCCCCCGATTCGACGACCACTGAATATCCGAGTTTCATCAGTTTCGTCACTGTTTCCGGAGTGGCCGCCACAAGGGGCTGCCCCGGATGTTCTCTGGGTACGCCTATCTGCATACCAACTCCTTCTTCATCGAGAAGCACCGTGCCGTAATCGAAAAGCACCCATTACATGATAGGCGCGCTTTCACACCTGGGCGGCTTCCTCAGGCCGTGTCAATGGCCTAAGCTCGAAACGTGCCACGGGAACCCCGCTGGGGGGCTGAGAGGGGGACGTTTGTCCCCGACCGTCGAACCTGAACCGGTTAGAACCGGCGTAGGGAGGCTCTAACCGTGAGCACGGGTCTTCGTATACCGCACGGAAGGAGCAGGTATGACCCGCGCAACACAATCAGGCACATCTTGGCGCGTCGTAGACATTGTCACGGCCGCAGTATTAGGTGTTGCAGTTGGCGTAATTTTCGTTATTTGGAACCAGGTCGGTTACGCCGGGTTCAACGCCCTTGACGCGGTGCTACCCGGCATTGGCGGCTTGGTATCTGGCATTTGGTTTATGGGCGGTCCGCTAGGTGCTCTAGTAATCCGAAAGCCCGGCGCCGCCATCTTCGTGGAGACACTTGCCGCCATTGTGTCGATGGCGATCGGCTCACAGTGGGGTGTGGAGACCATGGTCGCGGGCCTTCTTCAGGGTGCCGCTGCAGAGTTGGCGTTCGCGATCTTCCGCTACCGCCGGTTCGGTCCGGGCGTCGCCGCACTTTCGGGAGGGTTCGCGGCGGTGGCTGCCATGCTCTTGGAAGGCGTCACTCACGGCAACTTCGCGAAGTCTTTCGTCTTCCAGGTGACGTACTGGTCCTGCTCCATCGTGTCGGGCGTTCTGCTGGCGGGCCTTCTGTCCTGGTTTATTGTGCGAGGGCTGGCCCGCACGGGGGTCCTCGCCCGCTTCGCCTCCGGACGTGACCTGGGGACGCGAGTGTGACGGTGACTCCGGTGCAGACGGCCCAAATTATCGCCAAGGGGTGGGGGTGGCGCCACGCGGGTCGGCAAGCATGGGCGGTTCGCAACCTGGACCTGGCCATTGAGCCGGGCGAGCGGATCCTCTTGGCGGGCGCGTCAGGCGCTGGGAAATCGACGCTGCTGCACGGTTTGGCGGGAATTTTGGATCCGAACGAGGGGGATGTCGAGGGCACCCTTCAGATCGCCAACATCTCCGTTGAAAGCACAACGCTTCGTGGGCGGGTCGGACTGGTCCAACAGGACCCTGAATCACAGGTTGTGATGAGCAGGGTGGGGGACGAGGTCGCCTTTGGTTTAGAAAACACCGGAGTCCCCTCTGAAGAGATCTGGCCGCGAGTTCGGGAGGCCTTGGACGCCGTGGGACTGGACGTCCCACTCGACCGGCAAACGGCTCACCTTTCGGGTGGTCAAAAGCAGAGGCTCGCTTTGGCCTGCGCTTTCGCGATGCGCCCGGAAGTGGTGCTGCTGGACGAACCGACCGCCAACCTGGACCCCGCCGGCGCAGCAGAGTTGCGCTGGTTCACGCAGAAGGTGGTGGAGCAAACCGGCGCGACCCTGGTCCTGGTTGAACACGATGTGGAACCCTGGTTGGACCAGATCGACCGGATCGTGGTGCTTGACCACGGTTCCTTGCTGGCTGCCGGACCTCCCCAGACTGTTCTGACAGAGCAAGCGGAACGTCTGCGCGAGGCTGGGGTTTGGGTCCCAGGGGAGAGCGTCCAGGAGGTTCTCCGCTCTGCGCCGGAGGTGGAACTCCCACAGCAAACGTGGGCTCAGTCCCTTTCGGAATCCCCGCTGAGGACAAGTGACCTGACGGTGGGGTATGCGCCCGAGCATCCCGTCAACTGGGACATGAACCTTGCTGTCGACCCGCAGCTGCCAACCTGCATTGTGGGGCCAAACGGTGCAGGAAAAACAACTCTGGCACTCACTTTGGCAGGCCTCCTTGACCCTTTGGAGGGGGAAGTCATAGCAACCAAAGAACTGCGGGGGGCGCTGGGCCCTAATCCGGAGCAGTGGTCCGGCCCGGAACTGCTGGGTCGGGTGTCCATGGTGTTTCAAGAACCGGCTTACCAGTTCTTGACCTCGACCGTAGAGGAGGAACTGCGGCTAGGTCCCACCCTCATGAGCGGGGAAGACGCAGAATCGGAAGAACAAGTCGAAGCGCTTGTGAATCAGTACTTGCGGTTGCTTCGCCTGGAGCACCTCCGCAAAGCGCACCCACAGAGCCTCTCTGGTGGGGAGAAGAGGAGACTGTCGGTCGCATCCGCTTTGATCTCTGCCCCGCGTGTGCTGATCCTGGACGAACCTACGTTCGGGCAAGACCGGAACACGTGGGCGGCCCTCGTCCAACTGCTGCGAGCCGTGAGTCGAAAAGGGACCGCAGTTGTGAGCGTCACTCATGACCTGCGGTTGCTGGAGGGCCTGGACGGCAAAGTGATCCAGATTGAAGCGCCGGATCGCTCACCGGATCGTTCGACGGAAGATCACTCGGCGGGTCACTTGCCGGACCATCTGGCGGAACTTTCCACCAAGACCGCTTCGAGGGCAGTCAAACCCAAACGCGCTTTTATCAAATCGGTGAACCCAGTCGCCCAACTCATCGGGCTGGTGGTCCTCACCGTTCCCTTGATGGTGACGATCGATGTGATTAGCGCAGCGGTTGCTCTGGGGGCGGAGATTCTACTTCTGCCCTCGTTGGGTATGTCCCCAAAACGCATCCTCAAGAGAATCTGGCCACTCCTGGTCGCGGCACCCCTGACAGTAGTTTCCATGCTGCTCTACGGGACGCCCGCGGGGACGGTTTATTGGGAGTGGGGACCGGCCGCGATAACCTCGAACTCCATAATGCTGGCGACAGCACTGGGATTGCGCGTGCTGGCCGTCGGGATGCCGGCCATATTGCTCCTTTCGCGCATCGACGCTACCGACATGGCAGACGCGCTGACCCAGGTCCTCCACCTCCCCTCCCGGATTGTCCTGGCCTCTCTTGCGGGTATTCGCATGGGGGGACTCATGGTCGCCGATTGGAAGGCTTTGGCGAGGGCTCGACGGTCCCGCGGCCTTGGAGCCGGGAACCGATTCCGCGCGTTCTACCAAGGCGCATTCGCCATGCTCACTTTCGCGCTGCGCCGCGCCGGCACGCTGTCTCTGACCATGGAGGCCCGCGGGTTCGGTTCTGAAAACAAACGGTCCGTCGCCCGTGCCTCCAAACTCTCAAGCGCGGACCTGGTGATGGTGCTGGTGTGTGCGGCCGTCTCTGCGGCGTCCCTGGGGGTCGCGGTCGCGGCGGGATCCTTCAGGTGGTTCGGGCTGTGACGGTGGTTGAACAGATCCTCGACCTGCTCGACACCCTCGAAAAGAAGCCGTGGCGAATACTGATCGACGGACCGTCTGGGTCCGGGAAAACAACCCTTGCGAACCAGTTGCAGGAGCGGACGGGTGCCACGGTTTTACATCTTGACGATATGTACGCGGGGTGGGAAGGCATGGCGGAGGGGAGCGGAACCGCGGGGGAACTGTTGGCGGGCACGCGTACTTCCTTCCGCCGTTGGGATTGGGAACAAGAGAGGTGGGGGGACGAGGTAACCCCGGACCCCACCTCCAACTGGATCATCGAAGGGTGTGGGGCCGCGACCAAGAGCAGTGTTACTCAGGCCGATTTGGTTGTCTGGGCAGAGACGGATCCGGAGGTGGCGCGGCAACGTGGCATTGACCGGGATGGCCCCTCGTTCAGGCGATGGTGGGACGCATGGCATCGGCAGGAGGTTGACCATTGGCAGGAGAACGATCCTCGTTCGCTTGCGGATCTGGTGGTGCAGACGTGAAGGCGAGCGAGAACGTGTTCGTCACAGCGTTGAATCAAGATGGGGCCGCCGAATACTCCCGCGTTCGGCCGGGTTACCCCGAGGCAGCCGTGGATGCTCTGCGGGCCCATTTTCCCGAGGATCCGGGGGATCTGACGGCTGCGGACATTGGTGCGGGAACCGGGAAGTTCACCAGGTTACTGGTTGAGCGAGGGATCAAGACTTTCGCCGTTGACCCCTCCAGCGCCATGCGCGAAGAGCTGCTTCGCCAAGACTGGGCGCAGGCGGCAACGGAATCCAGAACCCTGGTCAGCGTTGATGCGACCGCGGAGAGCACGGGTCTTCCGGACAGCAGCGTGGACATGGTCACTTGGGTTCAGTGCTTCCACTGGTTGGATCAGCCTGCCGCAACGCGTGAGGCCTGCCGCATCCTGCGCCCGCAAGGTGTCGCCGCCGTGATCGGAAACCAGTTGGACGTGGAGGTGCCGTGGGTTCACAGACTCAGTCGCATCATGCGGTCTGGGGACGTGATGCGCCGGGAGAAGCCACCTGATTTTGGGGAGAGGTTCGCTGCGGGCACCCTCGTCGAAATCCCCTGGGTCGATTACGTGACACCGGAAGACATGCAGATCTTGGCGCGCACCCGGAGTTCGTTTTTGCGTTCGAACGAGGCCACCCGGGAGAAAATGCAAGGAAACCTGCGCTGGTATCTGTATGACTATTTGCGGTTTGAACCAGAGGTTCCCCTCGCGTTGCCGTACCGCACGTTTGTTTGGACTGCGATGCCCATTAGCTCAAGGGCGTTGGGTTGACAGTGGAACTAGCACAGTAGACTTGTGCGTGGCCGGACCATCACGCTTGTCCGATCAGGGCCCGTTGGTGCGGTCCCCGATTCTGTTTGATCGAGGGTTGAATGATCACGTTTTCGCTGTGGGGAGTGCTGTTCGCACTCGTCTTCTACGCGATTTCTGTGTCCCCCTCGCTTTTGCCCAGGCGTTGGTGGTGGCATGCGTTTGTGTCCGGAACTCTTAGCGGACTGGGTTACGGGCTAGGCGTCGGTGTTGCGGCCCTGGGGTCCTATTTGTTGGACGTGACAGGGGTGCAGATCAGCGCTCCCCCCAAAACAGTGCTTCTGGGGACTGAGATTCTGGTCATTGTTGTTGCTGCTTGGACGCTCCGTAGCGTTGTGCTGTCTTTCCTCGAATCGAAGAGGGCGGCGGCTCTCACGGGAATGAAACCCGTGAAGCTGCCCGAATACCTGCTTGGCTTCGTGCTTAGCTTCGGCATGTTTGTGGTGGTGTTGGCCGCGCTTCACCTGCTGGTCTTGATCTTTTCTCACATCGTTCTGCTTCTTGAACACTGGGTGTACCAGCCGGTCGCTGCCCTAATCGCACTTCTGGTGGTAGTCCTGATCATCTTTGTTATTTCTAACAAGGTTGTTTTCAAAGCGCTGATGGCTTACTTCAGCTACTTGGCGATGAAGCTGAACCAAAAGCCCAGCGGAACGTTGAAGCCTCGGGACGTCCCGGAGCGCTCGGGTTCCCCCCAGTCATTGGAGACGTGGGAATCTATTGGCGGTCAAGGTCGGCTGTTCCTCGGACTTGGCCCCACCGCAGAAGAGATTGCGGAAGTGACCCGGCGCCCCGCAATGGAACCTGTTCGCGCCTACGTGGGGATAGACGGGCCGAATCCAAACTTGGGTGAGGTGGCCGCGGAGGCCGTTGCCGAACTGAGACGTGCTGGGGGTTTCGACAGGGCGCTACTGATTGTGAACACAGCGACCGGTTCGGGGTGGGTGGACCAGTGGGTGATTCAGCCGGCCGAGTATCTGACTGGCGGGAACTGCGCCACCATCTCCATGCAGTATTCGTATTTGTTTTCTGCCGCGCTTCTGGTCACTGACCTGGAAACTTGCGCCAGAGCCGGGATCGCCCTCTTCGAAGCTGTGGAGGAGGCCATAAACCATTTGCCTGAGGATCAGCGACCCCTTGTCGTTGTCACGGGCGAATCTTTGGGGGCCTACGGGTCGCAGGCGCCGTTTGAGAACCTGGAAGATCTGAACCGACGCACAGACGGAGCCCTGTGGGTGGGTTCACCTTATGATTCCCGGCTCTCACGCTTGTTTACCAGGAATCGGCACCGGGGGAGCGCAGAGGTTGCGCCGGTCTACAAGTCGGGACGCAACGTCCGGTTTGTCAACAACCCACAGCAGTTGGAAGAGGATATTTTCGGTCGCCAGTTTGGTCCCTGGGACTTCCCTCGTTCCGTGTTCGTCCAACACGCTTCCGACCCGGTTGTTTGGTACACGCCGCGACTGCTGATCTACGAACCTGATTGGTTGCGGGAACGGGTCGGGTTGGACGTCTCCAAGTCGATGCGTTACACGCCGATTGCCACGTACCTGCAGGTCCTGACCGACCTTCCCGTCGCAGGGCTGGCGCCTCCCGGGCATGGGCACACTTACCATCGAGAGTTGATCGCGGTCTGGATGAAAGTGCTCGGGTTCGATCAGGAAACGGCACTTGGGCGAATAGGGAGCACCGACTGGGTTGACAAGGAAATGAAAGAGCGCATTGGGAGCGCCATTGAACGCGACCACCTGAAGGCCGAACGTAAGACTGATATTCAGCGTGCTCAAAGAACCCAGCTTCCCCAGGAGTAGCAACATTAGCTGGGCGTGCCGCTTCTGGAGCTAGAGCAGCTTTCTCTTTTCCATCACCCGGAGGGCGATCCACCCGAACGGGATACGACCGTAGAAGGTCACCAGGCGGAAAACCACGGCGGTTGAAAGGGCGACGGCCGTGGGGATGCCCGCGACTTGGAGACCCGCTGTGAGAGCGGCTTCCACTGGGCCGATGCCGCCCGGGGTTGGGATGACCGACCCCAAGGTCGAAGACAGCAAATACGTGATCGCCAGCGTAAACGGGCTGAGGTTGTAACCAAATGCTGCAAGCGCACACCCAAACGCTGCGATGTATCCCAGGTTCTGGAGGAGGTTGCCACCGAAGGCGACCAACAGTTCCTTGGGGTGTCCAAGAGCCCAGAGGAACTGGGGGTAAGCCTGATCCCAGAAAGGTTGGATGATTTTCCACAGGTATCGCCTGAGTGCCGGTATCGACAGGACCGCTACGGCAATCGTCGCCACGGCGGCGGCAACCCAGATGATGGTTGTTGTCGGGATTTGTACGTCGACGGTGGCCCCAGTGCCGACTACAACGACGACCAGCAGGACGACGGAAGTGAGGAACTGCGATACCTGCACCAGTGTGACGGTGGCGACAGCCACGGGCAACGGCACCTTCTGTTTGCTCAAGAAGCGCCAGTTAAGCGCCGCCGGACCCACGCCCGCAGGTGCTACAAGGGTGACAATGGACGCCGCCATTTGGGCCATGGTTGCCCAAAATAGGCGGATCTTGACTGGGGAGAACGCGACCAACGGGATTGCCGCACCCACCCAGGTGAGGGCGCCGAAGAGGGCTGCCGCAAGGATCCACCAAAGGTTAGAACCCCTGACAGCTTCTGCCACGGCGTTGAAGTTGAGGCCGCCAAACACCACCACCAGGGCGGTGGCACCCAGTACGAACATGAGCACGGTTCGCACCGAGAAACGCTGAAGTTTGAGCGGTTCCGGAGCCTGTACCGCCGGAGCGATCTTGGAGAGTTTGTCCCGGAGCTGGTCAAGGATCTTTCGTCTCCGCGCCGCTTCCCGCACCGAAGTGGGCAGTGCGGCGCTTTGGAGCACCAGGCCGGTTGCCAGCACCTCGGACACCCCGATCTGCCGGACAGCTGAATCGACTGCTCGATCCACATCCGTCGCCAGGGACTGGAGAACCAGCATCTGGGCGAAGTCAATGCGCCGGGTCATGGGGGTCGCGCCCACTTCCCCCTCGCTCCAGTCGACGATCCAGACGTTCATGGCCTCGTCAACCCGGACAGCGTCTCTGCCCAGGTTTCTGTGCGAGGTGCCCCGCAAGTGAGCACGGTGCAACTGAGACCAAGCCTGGTCCAAGATGTCGTCAGTGACCTCCATGCGGTGCTGCCGCAAAGTGATGATGCTGACGGTTTGCGGCATGGTTTCCCACAGCACGGCAATCGAGGTTCCAGCCTCGGCGAGCCCGACGGGCATAGGAGTCCTCACTCCAGCGGAGGCCGCGGTAGCGGCTGTGAGCATGGAGCGCTCTGCACTCGCCTTGATCGAAGGGGTGACCCACCGGGACATCCCCTTGAGGCGGAAGTTAGTCCACACGTCGCCAACCATTGAGGTGAAGCTGGTGGCGGGGTCAATGATCTGCAAATCCACGTTGGGTCCGTCGTGTTCCCACACCTGGTACATGCGGTCGGCAGCCCGAGAGAACTGGGGGGAGACCTCGAACTCCTCCGAAGCTTCCTTCACAGGCTCAGTGACTAACGGCGGATGGATCTGGCCGCGACGGTAGTCCGGTTTGTGATCGCTTTCTTCCACCAGCCACGTTTCCAGCGGCTCAGACGTTGTGGAGACATCGGCACGAACAATCCGCGCCGGCAAGATATTGACATCCAGGCAGGCGCTGACCAAGTCTGCTGGCATTGCTCGGCCATCGCTGAAACCCGCGACCCACCGGGCGAGGGTCCCAAAAAGGCGCCCACCCAGCACCGTCAGCACCACGCCGGGCAGGGTGGTGGTTCCGCGAATCAAGGAGTAGAGCAACAGGATCCACACGCCCCACCAGGAATACTGGATGGCCCTGCTGGAATCAGCGGTGCCAGCGACGGTCAGCATTGACACCAACACGACGATGACGACGTCGACGGCGGAAAGCTGACCTGGCACGGTTGAAACTATGAGGGCGTCCCGCACGACCTCAGGAAGGTGCGGCAAAGCTAGGAGGTAGCCCCAACCGATGAGGGAAACTCCGATGGCCGTCAATATCGTGTTTATGATGACGGCGAAGTCTCTCCTGGCGGCCAGGTGCACGATGATCCCAACGGGTGCGACGATGACAAACAAGCCCTCCAAGACGGAGAACGGCAGGAACAGGACTTTCCGGACAATGTCGGAGAAAACTGCCCGGACGTCTTCTTCAACGCCTTGAGTTGTTGATTGCAGAAAGATGGCGATCAGGAGCATCAGTACGATGCCTGCCAGAGCGAGCCCGGCTTCAATCAGGTCGTCGGTGCGGCGCAACCGAATGGGGACTCTGTCGGACACGTACACGGGCTTTGGGAGGCGTGGAAGAACAATATTGGCGGGGATCTCCTCCACCGCGCTGGGGGTCTCAACCTTTACGGGGGCCTCTGCTTCAGTCAGCTCCTGGATTTGTGCTTCCTCTGCCGCTGCCCCGGCCGTTTTTTCCTGCTCGTCTGTCGCTCTGCTTGTTGGAGCTTCCGTTGGCATCGGCTTTCTTGGGGCCTTTGACGCGTCAGGTCTTTTGCCTTTGGAGGTGGTTCGAGGCATGGCAATTGGGGAGGTGGAAACCTCACCCTTCCATTTTCTCCCCGACGTGCCCTCATTCTTCTTGGGCATTCCAGGCCTCGTAACCGGCATGTGGATCAGTCTAAACGCATGGGCTAGATGTCTTGGGACTTGGCATCGGGTGCTTCGCCGTTACTTGGCGGTGTGTCTGCCTCGGGCTGGATCTGGCTTGGCAGGGGCGCAAAATCACACAGGAGACACCGGGTGCCCCCGTTAGGCTAGAGCCCGTAGCTTGAAAGGCATCCGTTAGCTCACAGTCGGCGTCGTAGATTGGAGCGACGCTGCCAGGACAGCGCGACCGCACGCTTGCACAGAAAGGCACACAGCGATCGAACCTGTAACCGAGATTCTGCGTTCCTCTTACGCAGTCCTTGCAACCAACTTCCCGATGACTGAGGGGGCCGGTGACCCTTCTTGGTTTGAAACGATGATCGGTTGGTTTAGGGATCCCGAATCACTCCTAATTGCGATGGGACCCTGGGTGCTCCTGGGTGTGGTGCTAATCGTTTTCGTGGAGTCCGGGGTGCTGTTCCCAGTGCTCCCGGGTGATTCGCTGATCTTCGCGGCAGGTTTACTTCACCTCCAACTGGGCATCAACATGTGGGTGCTCATTGGTTCGATCCTCGTCGCTGCGTTCCTTGGAGCGCAGACTGGGTATTGGATCGGGTGGAAATGGGGACGAGGACTGTTCAAAGACGACGCTCGCTTCCTGAAAACCGAGTACCTGGTGCAGGCAGAAGGCTTTTTTACGCGTTATGGGGGACGGTCCTTGGTGATCGGACGCTTCATCCCGTTCGTTCGAACGTTCGTCCCAATCGCTGCGGGGATCGCCCGCTTCCCGTATGGCCGGTTCCTAATCTTCAACACGCTTGGTGCGGTCATTTGGGGTGGCGGGATCACCTGGGCGGGCTCTGCCCTCGGGGAAGTTCAGTTCGTGCACGACAACCTTGAGATCATTGTCATCCTCATCATCTTTGTGTCGGTCCTCCCAATGGTCGCGGAGTACTTCTTAGCGAAACGTCGTGCCAAGAACGAAGCCGCGGGCGGTGAGAAGTCCGATAACTCCGTGGGGGTTGTCGACACGACCGTGGTGGATCCTGGGCAGGAGCCGGCTGAGTCGTGACGTTGCAGTGGGTGCCGGAGTGGTTGGCGTTACTGCCCGTGGTGGCGGCGATGCTGGTCGTCTGGGTGGGAACTTCCTTTTTTTGGCTGCGTGTCGCCAGGATCCCAACGTCGGTGGCAATAGCGGTGTCGCCGGCGGTGACCGGAGCGGTTGTTTGGCTGGCCAGTCTGGTCTATTACCGGCTTGGATGGTTCTGGTCGGGGGCAAGGGTGCTGCCGGTGCTGGTCGCGTTTGGGGCTCTGGGGGCCGTCGCGTACGTCCTCGTCACCCGAAAATGGGGACCAGTACCATCTCGCCAGACGTTTGGATTCCGCGAGGTGACCAGCGCTCTTCCTCGCCCCAAAGTTTGGATTTTCGCGCTGGCGGTGCTGGCGGGTTGGATCCTCGCGATCCTTCCAACGATCTTGGTGAGCGCGCCTGATAATCCGGTGCAGCAGTGGGACCCCTCGTTCCACATGAACGGGGTGTGGGGCATAACGCAGTTGGGTATCGGTGCGCCCGGAGAAGGGTTGGCGCACAACTACGGTGGGTCACCAAGTTCTGAATACCCGATCGGTTGGCACGCGTTCACGGCACTGTTTGCGACCGGGCCAACCGCGGTGATGGCGTCCAATGCCTCATCTCTGGCGATTATGGCCCTGTGGGTTGCGGGGGTGGGGATCTACGCCCACACCCTCTACCCGGGGCGAACAATTGCTTTCGCGGCGCCTGTGATTGCGGGGATCATGCCCTCGATGCCGGCGGATGCTCTGACTATGTATTCGCAGTGGCCTAACGCGCTTTCGGTCGCGTATTTGCCGGGGATTGCCACGCTGGCAGTGATTGTTGGGCGAGTGGTTCTTTGCAAGGCAATGGACGGAACGATCTGCCCGGGGTGGCCAACCGTATTGAGCTCGACAGGGGTCCTTTTGGTGGCGCTTTGGGGGGCCATCCAGGCGCACCCAGTCATCGCGTTCAACCTGTTGGTGTTGCTCTTACCAGCGGTAATCGGAGGGGGATGGGCCCTGCTGCGCTACGGCCTGTGGCGTAGAAGGCCCCTGCTGTTCCTTGGTGTTCCTCTCATTGCAGTGCTTGGGGTTGGCGTGTTGACGTTTGTCATGCTTACTCCAGAGGTGACGTCGATGCGGAACTATGTCCGCCACGGGGTTGGCCTTTCAACGGCGTTCTCTCAGATCGCTACTCCCCTCCCGCCGTTTCCAAGCGCTGTCGGGTTGACGGTCGCGGCCTCCATTCTCAGCACTCTGGCAGTGGTGGGGACGCTTTGGATTGTCCTGGCACGGTTCTCTTTCAGGTCCGGGTACAAACGCCTTAGGTGGGCTCGCTGGACCGCCTTGCGGAACCCGGTTGTCTGGCCGGTTTGGTCCTACGTGTTATTCCTGGTGCTCGTTTTCTTTGCATATGGACCAGACTGGTCAATCCGAAAGTGGATTGTGGGACCCTGGTTCTCCGACGGCCGACGCATCATGGAACCGATGTCCGTGGCGCTGGTGACGTTGGCAGCGGTCGGATTTGAATGGCTTGTCATCTGGATTGTGCGGTGGTGGAACCACTCAATGGCACCTGGCACTTCCAAGCAGCGTGGGTTAGCTGCGCTTGGTCTGGGATCAATTCTTCTTGTCGGGTCGGTCGTTGGTGGTATGGACGGCCGAGTGAACGGCGCACGGTACGTCATGGACGCGGACAATCTTGGGAAACCGGGCATGGCAACGCAAGGCGTGCTGGACATGATGCGAACTCTTCCGGAAATTTTGGACGAGGACGCCGTGGTCCTCGGCGACCCACAAGCCGGCGCCATGTATTCCCAAATGCTGGGGCAACGGTGGGCGTATTTCCCACAACTGTCCTTCTCTAACAACGCGGAACAACAAGACGTTTTGATCCAGAGGTTCAAAGACATAAACACTGACCCGGAGGTGTGCGAGGTTATTCGGGAGACCGGCATAACCCACTACTTCGCCAACGCAGACGGAGCGTACTACGGGCGCATGAGGTCGGATCGGGCCCCGGGTCTTTACAACGTCGACACATCAAACGGGTTCGAATTGGTTGCCGAGGGTGACGAGGGGCGACTCTACAAGATCACCGCCTGCGACTAGCCCTCGCGCCACTATGGTTGGAGAGTCCAAACCACTCAGGAGAGTATGCAATGGCTAAGCAGTCCACCACTAACCTTCCAGGGCCGCCCCCAGTGGGAGACCACATGACGGTTGCTTTCTTGGGGCCGTTTGGAACCTTTACGGAACAGGCCGTTTGGAAGGTGGCGCCGACAGGGGCGGAGCTGCTCCCAGTCTCTTCAGCTGGGCTCGCGTTAGAAGCGGTTCGGAGGGGTGAGGCAGACAGGGCAGTCGTCCCGATCGAAAACTCGATTGAGGGCGGGGTAAACGCAACAATAGACGCTCTATCCCGCGACAACGGACTGATGATCGTCGCCGAAATGGTCATCCCGGTGCGCTTCTACCTGGCTGCGCCCAAAGGCACGAAGTTGGAAGACGTCAAACGTGTGGGGACCCATCCGCACGCGTGGGCGCAGTGCCGCGAATGGGCGGCGAAAAACATCCCCGACGCGATTCACGTCCCAACCACGTCAACTGCTGCGGGGGCAGAACTGTTGGCTGATACGGAACAAGGGGAACGAGCCTTCGACGCGACGCTTTGCAACGAGACTTCCGTAGGCAGATACGGGCTGGAAGCGCTGGCAGTCGACGTCGCTGATAACCGGGACGCGGTCACGCGTTTCGTGATGGTGTCCCGTCCAGGAGACGTTCCACCGCCGACCGGGGCAGACAAAACAACGATCCAGGTCAAGTTGCCTCACGACGAGGCAGGGGCGCTCCTATCGATGCTGGAACAGTTCAGCGCCCGCGGGGTAAACCTGTCGCGCATTGAGTCGCGGCCCTCCGGCGATGGCTTGGGGAGCTACGCGTTTTCCATCGACATTGCCGGACACCTCGCAGAAGAGCGGGTGCAGTCTGCCCTTGCCGGACTTCACCGGACGTGTCCACAGGTTATCTTCCTGGGATCGTATCCGAGGGTGGATGGGGTGCGCCCTGACATTCGCAAGGGGACCTCGGACGCATCATTCAAGGCGGCACGCGAGTGGGTTAACGGACTGACCCACTAGGAACTCACCGTCGGTGTATCACGAGGCCCTTCGGGGCGGGCCGCGTTGCGCTTGCGGCCTTGCAGTCTTGCGGCCTTGCAGTTTGAGGCTTGCGCCTACTCCTTGGGTCGGGGCGCCTTCATGATCAGGGCCCTACGATCAACCCGGGCGATGATTGTGCGGGCCGAGCCAATAGGGTCACCGTCTATTTGGACCGGGTAGGCGCTTGCCAGGTCCACCCGGGCGTATGGCGTCTGCCTGAACTGTATTGACGCAGCATCCTTCTTCATGTTGAGCGGTTTCACGCCTGCGCTTTGGCCCCAAACTTTCGCAGTTAGGTGCACCCATCCCAGGAGCCCCGCACGAGTGTCAATCGCGATAATGTCTAGTTTTCCGTCGTCGACTTGAGCCTGCGGTGCCAGTGTTGCAAAAGGTAGTGTCCCGCAGTTCGCGAAGAGGATAGTGCGGGCGCGGAGGCTGGTCATGTCCCAGGTGTCTCCGAACTGCGAGGCGGGGGAGACCCCCTCCGCTGAGCCAAACGTGTGCGAGTGGTGCACGGCTGCCTCAACCTTCCGGGGGATATACCCGTGCCTGGTTGACTTGAAGACTGTCGCGCCCTTGCCTTTTTCGTGGAAAATCGTCACTGTGGCACGCATCCGCTCAATGCGCAAAGACTTGAGCGCGGTCAGAACATAGGCAGACCAGCCCACCTTCTTCTTCAGCTTGGCGGGGGTTTGCGCCATGGTCTCACCATCGAACCCGACGCCTGCGATGACGACGTACGCGAACTCCTCAGCGGCCGGCTCTATACGACCGTCGGGAAGGGTTCGAACGGCGGCGGGGTTTGCCCTCTTTAGGAGAGCACCTTCAGCCGGGATAGTCGCTGCCTCCGCGACCCGCTCAAGTCGCATCCAAGCAAGGTCGGTGGTGCGGGTTGATTTGCCGAGCGCGAATTTCAGCGCCTTGTCAAGGTCAAGGGGCAAGTCAAGGTTACGGGCCAGAAGGTTTCCGGTGCCGACCGGCAAAAGCCCCATGGGCACCCCGGAGTGAGCCATGCCCGCAGCGACAGCGCGGACGGTTCCGTCACCGCCTGCAGCGATGACAACAGAGGGCTTGTGCTTGAGTGCTTCCACAGTTTGACCCGTTCCTGGATCTTCCACGGAAGTCTCTATCCACATGGCCGGATGTCCGGTGGCGCCGATGACGGCTGCGTTCACAATTTGTTGAAAGTTCTGGTACCCGCCGACCCTCACCCCCGCCTTAATGGGGTTGGCGACAATCCAGGCGCGGCCGCGAGCCGTGCTCATATCGGTGCTAGGACTTTCGTTCTGTGGCTGGGTCACGCGCGCGCCTCCTTGTTGCTAGTGGTCAACACCCTGCGGGCGAATATTCTGCGCTACATGCGCCCCAGCTGCAAGGGTACCCGTGAGCCGAGGGGGAGGGCAGTGCCAGCCATCCTCGTCGGATCCCTACGCGCCAACCGAGCGCAACGATATGCGTGCGGACCTCTGAGGGTCCGCAGTCCGGGTACCATTGCCCCCATGATCGACATGCGTGTGATTCGCGAAAATCCAGAACTTGTTCGGACCTCGCAAGAGAAGAGGGGCGAGGATCCCGGCCTAGTTGACCGGGTCCTGGAAGCCGATGCCGCAAGACGTGCGGCGCTTCAAGAGTTTGAATCTCTTCGAGCCGAGCAAAAGCAGGCATCTCGGGAGATAGGAAAGGCCTCCCCGGAGGATCGCCCTGCGGCGTTGGAAGCCGCGAAGAAATTGGCTGCCAAGGTGAAGGAAGCGGAGGCTCGTTCGAACGACTTGGGGGAGCAGTTCACCGAGTTGGCGATGAGTCTGGACAACGTGGTTGAGGCTGACGCCCCGGCCGGTGGCGCAGACGACTATGTGGTGTTGCGGCATGAGGGCCCCACTCCCCGCGACTTCCAAGCAGAAGGCTTTGAGCCGAAGGACCACCTGGACCTGGGTGAGGCGCTGGGCGCAATTGACGTGAAGCGTGGCGCCAAGGTTTCCGGCTCCCGGTTCTACTTCCTGAGCGGGGTCGGGGCGCGGTTGGAGTTGGCGCTCCTGTCCATGGCCGTTGACCAGGCAACTGAGGCTGGCTTTACGTTGCAGATCACCCCGACTTTGGTAAGGCCAGAGATTATGCGGGGGACCGGGTTCTTGGGGGAGCACTCGGACGAGGTTTACCACCTTGCCACCGATGACCTCTACCTGGTCGGCACTTCCGAGGTCAGTCTGGCGGGCTACCACGAAGGGGAAATCCTGGACCTTTCCAACGGGCCAATCCGATACGCAGGCTGGTCCACGTGTTACCGGCGTGAGGCGGGGGCAGCAGGGCGCGACACCCGCGGGATCATTCGGGTGCACCAATTCAACAAAGTGGAGATGTTCTCCTACTGCCGCCCCGATGAGGCAGACCAGGAGCACCAACTGTTGTTGGGCATGGAAGAGGAGATGCTGAGGAAAGCAGAGTTGCCCTATCGGGTGATCGATACTGCGGCGGGTGATTTGGGGTCCTCGGCCGCCCGCAAATTTGACTGCGAGGCTTGGCTCCCCACTCAGAACCGGTGGATGGAACTGACCTCCACCTCGAACTGCACCACGTTCCAGGCACGTCGGTTGAAGGTGAGGGACCGCGCGGAGGATGGTTCAACACAGATCGCCGCCACCCTTAACGGCACGCTTGCAACCACAAGATGGTTGGTGGCGTTGCTGGAGAACCACCAACAGGCAGACGGATCCGTGCGGATCCCGAAGGCGTTGCAGCCGTACATGGGCGGACTCGAAGTGATGGAGCCACTGTCGGTGGGGAAGTCTGGATGACTAAAGCCGTAAGCAACCCTCTTCTTGTTCCTCCGCCGCACCAGGGGCCACCCATTCCCTACCAGCAGTTGCTGGAGGAGGCACGGGAGACTCTTCCCTCCTTCCTGCCGACAAAGGCGAAGGAAGTGATGCTGGCGCTGGACGTGGATGGGACACTGCTTCAACCTGAAGGTGCGTCACAAAATGTGCGGCGCGCAGTGTCGGATGCGTTGGACGCGGGGATCAACATTGTCATTGCAACGGGGCGAGGTCGTCCTTCGACCAGACCCGTTTTTGAGTCGCTGAATCTTCCTGATGGTTTCAGTGTTTCCTCGAACGGCGCACAGACTTTTGAATGGCACCGGCCCGAAGGTGGAGAGCATCAGTCCCGGCTCCTACGTGAAGTGCGGTTTCAGCCCGAGGAGGCGGCCCGCATCGTCCTGGACGCGCTACCGAATGCCCTGATTGGGGTTGACGACGGGGTTGATGGGCTGCTGGTTTCGGAGTACTTCCCGAAAGGGGAACTGCTGTCGAAGGAACGCGTTGTGCCGATAGACAAGCTTCTGAAGTTCTCTACTCCTCGCCTGGTGGTCCGGGCTCCATGGATGGAACGTGACCACTTCGCGGACATCATGGACGGATTGCCGTTGGAAAACGTCGAGTACTCCGTCGGGTGGACCGCTTGGGTCGACATTTCCCCTGCTGGCGTAACGAAGGCGAGTGGGTTGGAGCAGTTGGTCGGAGACCTCGGCGTCCCTAAGCAAGGCACGATTGCGATAGGGGACGGCACTAACGACATCGAGATGCTGCAGTGGGCCGCTCACGGAGTCGCCATGGGTGGGGCAACGGAGCAGGTGAAAGCTGCGGCCGATGCTGTGGCGGGTCCCGTTGACTACGACGGGGCCGCGGCGGTTATTGAAGCTTTGGTTGAGAGGTACTAGGGGAGGACGGCCTCAGTCCTCCTCGTCATACCCTCCACGGGCCTTCAGCAGCAGCACGATCACGCCGCTGACAATCATCACGATTAGAAGGATGATGACTGCGGAGGGGACGTTTCCTACGGCGTCGGAGACCACGGTGGTGATGTCCGACGGTGCCTCGCCCACCCCCGACTGCGTGGGCAGACCGAGGAGTGCGAGTGGCCACCAAAACATTTTCGCTTTCCTCCCAGCGCCAAACAGTGAACCTTTGGGACTTTAGGTCCCAGATAGACCAACCTTATCTTGGTTGATGCAGTCTTCCTTGGGCAGAGTCAATCGCTGGGCGTGTAAGAGCCTTATGCTTGAGGGGCTGTCCCGTAGTGATGAAGCTTGTCGGAAACCGGATGTGACTTATAAACATGAGTTGGATTGAATCGATAGAGCACAGCCGCTGGTTGTCACGCCAGTTGCAAGAGCTTTTGGAGCGCGGGAAAGCCGCTTGGGCTCCAACGGGTTTCGGCTACTTCAAGGCTGACGGAAGTCTGGATGAGTCTCGCCCCGTCGACTTGGCAATCACCGCGAGAATGACTTTCGCATATTCCCTTGGCGTGCTTCTGGGAATCCCCGGTTGCCGAAAGTACTGCGACCACGGAGTTCTCGCGCTGCGCACCTACTTCAAGGATCGTGAGTACGGTGGCTGGTTTACAGCGATCGAGCACGCGCCAAGCGATGCGGGTCTGGGCGTCCCATGGGAGGACTGTGGGGACGAAAAGTGGCAGTACGCCCACGCCTTCCTCATCCTCGCAGCAGCAACTGCGGCTGTTGCAAACAGGCCCGGTGCACACGAACTTCTCCGCGACGCCCTCGAAAACCAAGACGAACGCTGGTGGGATGAAGAAGTCGGTGCCGTCGCCGATCGTTACAACCGGGACTGGTCAGAGTGCGCACCTTACCGGGGCACCAACTCTTTGCTCCACACGATCGAGGCGTACCTGGCCGCAGGTGAGGCGATGGGCGACCCGCTGTGGATTGAACGCGCAGAACGCATGCTTCAAAGGCTCATGAATGAGGCGAAGAAGTACAACTGGCGGCTCCCGGAGCATCACGATGCCAACTGGGAACCGATACTTTCGTTCAACATTGAAGCGCCAAACACCCCGCACTACCCGTATGGGTTCGTCATTGGCCATGGGCTGGAACTGTCCCGCCTTGGCGTTCAGATGCGCGGGGCGATACGGGAACTTGGGCGTGAGGATCCGGAATACCTGCTTGCCGCTTCCACCGAGCTTTTCGACCGGTCCCGTTCCGACGGCTGGCGCCGCAACGGTAAGCCCGGTTTCCTTTACACAGTGGACTTCGAGGGCCAACCCATCCTGACGGAGAGGCTTCAGTGGGTGGTGTCCGAGGGCATTGCCGCAACCGCCGCCATGCGCCGCGCCGTCCTCGATGATGGGGGGCGCATGGGTGACGTGGAGCTTTACGACCACTCCTACCGCACATGGGTGGACTACCTGAATGACTACATGATGTTGGATACGGGGGTGTTTGCTCGGACGTTGAACGAGGACTCCGAGCCCATGGAAGGCACCATCACCACCCGCCCCGACATTTATCACACGATCCAGGCTCTGCTCACGCCAAGGTTGCCGCTGTGGCCGCCGATCGGGGCGGCCTTGCAACGGGGTCTTTTGGACAAGCCTCAGGGTGCACTGCCGAAACCCCCGCAGAAGCGTTCCTGGAGACGCAGGGGGAACTCGACGACTTCCATGGCTTGGGGTCGCTAAGTTCACTCGCTGATTCTCGCCTGCCGGCGTTCAGGTTTTCCTGGC
>ERZ1031159.19-NODE-19-length-38229-cov-14.806884_pt1 | contig 38229 bp, 35 predicted proteins | sample MGYA00516706_ERZ1031159 | MGnify/ENA primary metagenome ERZ1031159 (study PRJEB33719, sample SAMN04262508) | wastewater metagenome | biome: rural village; feature: composting latrine chamber; material: composting feces with ash | place: El Salvador | collected... | reverse complement strand
GGGGGCTCGGCCCCAAAGCGCTTCCCTGTCCCGGATGTGCTTCGCTGTCCTTAATGTCCACGTTATGAATAGGTAATGGCCCTAAAGGGTGGCACCAAGAGCTCCGGGAACCACAATAGGGACAGGGAACAGTGTTGTGAAACAAAGTGGGTGCCCCCTGCCGGTGATCTTGGGGTAGACACTGGCGGCTGAGCCGTATTGCGCGAGGTCTTGCGGCTGTCAATGAAGTGTCACAGTTTTCTAGATCGTCCCTAATGGATTGAAGAGAAATGTAGCTATGGCGAAGACGTGGAGGAACTTCGGTAGGCGGCTAATCCCTAAGCCATAACCACTAGTCGCTTCGAACCGTGAAGCACGCGCAAACACTCACGAACACACCCAGCAATATCCTCAGCAGCAAAACCCAGCGAAACAGTCATAGCCGATCAATCCGACCCCAACCAACTGACACACAACGGGCCCGGCACATAGTGGCACGCCGAAAAGCTCCAATGTGGGGCGCGTGTTGGGTGTGACTCCTCCCAGGTATTCTCTCGAATGAGTTCATTTGAGAGAATATGGTGACTCCTGTCAACGGCGAACGTGTTGTCTAGACCAAAAGGGGTGCGCGAAGGAGAACACAAGTTCCCCCCGCACACCCCTTTATTCATCGGTCGTTTACACGACGCTCCTAGTGGTCGTGATCGTCGTGATCATCAGCCTGGGTCTGGTGGACCGTCCCGTGAGCGTGGTGCGGGGGAGCGTAGATGGAGTAAACCTTCATCGGCACATCCCCGATATTGGTGATGTTGTGCCAAACACCGGTCGGCACCAGAACGGCCCAGTCATCTTCCACTTCCTGTTCGAAAGTGAATTCGTCCTTGGTCGGTCCCATCTGCACCAGTCCGCGCCCTTGCTCTAGTCGCAGGAACTGGTCGGTGTCATGATGCACCTCAAAGCCGATGTCGCCCCCAACCGGGATTGACATGACGGTCATCTGGAGGAATTTTCCAGTCCACAGGGCCGTGCGGAATGTTTCGTTTTCCACGGTCGCGTCTTCAATGTCGACGACGTACGGCGCTGGTCCGAAGTCTTTGAGTTCAGCCATAAAACTCGCCTCATTCTTTCTTCTTGGTTGTTTTCTGATTGCGCCACCTCGCGCATAGTTCAAAAGTAACACGGGGCTGGTAGCGCCGCTGTCCATCGGCTTTCGCTCATGGCACTATGGGGATATGAGTGAGAACCAGCTTGCAGTGGGGGCGACGGCTCCCGATTTCAGTGTTGAAACCACCAACGGATCAGTGACCTTAGGCCAGTTGATTGAGAAGGCAGACAAGGGGGTTGTGGTCTACTTTTATCCCCGTGCGATGACGCCGGGGTGTACCACTGAGGCCTGTGATTTCCGCGACAACTTGAACGTCCTCAAAGGTGCCGGATATACGGTCATCGGAATCAGTCCGGATCCCATCGAACGTTTGGAGAAGTTTAAGGAAAAGGATGGACTCAACTTTCTGCTGGGGTCCGATCCTGATCATGCCATCATGACTCAATGGGGTACGTGGGGCCAGAAGAAGAACTATGGACGCATCTTCGAAGGCGTTATTCGCTCCACATTTGTCGTGGATAAAGACGGGAAGATCAGCGTCGCTCTCTACAACGTAAGGGCGAAGGGCCACGTTCTGCGACTGCTAAAAGAGTTGGGGATCTAAGCGGCTTCTGCCGAACCGTTCTGCTTCAGCGGCCTTCTTCCTGCGCCCGATCCGCGTAGGTGTTCAGCAGGGCAGCTGCTTCCTCTGCGCCCGAATTGAGTGTCACCACAAGTTCATTTGTGTTCCCGTAACGGATCCGCACGCCCGGGCCTTTTCGTAAAACTATTCCTTCTGTACCGTCAGTTTGAAATCGGTAGCCCCATCCCCCGAACTGTTGGAAGGGGTGGACTTCCACTGTGTCCGCCTCGTTTATTTGGAACGAGGGGACCTGCTTTTTCGGCCAACCAAGCAACGACTTCACGAAGAAGCCATCCGGGCCAATGCGGATCGTGAAAACAGACATTAACGCGATAAAGATCAGGATTGGAACCGTCACGAAGAACGGGACCCACGACCCGGTGGAAACACCTGTCCCCCCAAGCAGGACTGCCATCAGCCCGATGAACCCCCACAGACCGGCAGGTCGCATGCTGGTTTTCCCGATCCACAGGACCGCCTCGTCCTCTGGAAGAAATGCGCGGGCAGCATTCTTGCCAGGACCACTCGAGGCGTCGGGGACTGTCACGCGAGGGCTAATCACCGCAGCCACCACCCCCAGCAGAGCCGAGCCGCCCAATACTGCGGCCAGCTCCCACCAGGACAACCTCGCCTCCGTGGCGGATATCAACCCTCTTTGTGGACCTACGGAAAAGATCGTGAGAAGCAGACCCATAGCGCCCAGGAACACGATGGTGCCGTTAAGGATCGCGATCATGCTTGCAGAGGTGTTCTTGGCGGAGAATCCGATGGCGGCCATGAGCAATATGGCCCCACCCATGAGCCCGACCAGGGGCCAAATGAATCCAGCCGGGCTGGCGAACCCGTCCGGTTCCCCAACCGTGCCCCAGTGGACCGCGATGGGGTCTGGCAGAGAATCGCGCCACAACCACACCAGAAGGGCGCCGATGAACAACATTGAAAGTGCTACGGCAACTGAGACTAGAAGCGCAATTTCTGTCTTCGGGAGCGTCCCGTTCTCCCGTGGCTTCTTGCCTGGGCTGTCTTGAGGGGCGTTAGCGGCGTTCGACTTGTGGCCGTCAGTCACGGTAATTTCCTTGGTGTTGATTATCAGCATTTTACGTAGGGGAGGACATCTGAGGTCAAACCGGGTGTTGGCTTTGTGCCTCGGGGTTTTTGTAGCCCTGGGGCTTGGAGCGTGCGATTCATTGGTGGAGCCGGGGGAGCCGGTGGAGGTGCTTCCCCCGGAGCCTCGAACACCCCCGCTGTCCTACGAGGGATTCGACCCCGGGAACATCATTTCGGACGAGGAATTCTTCGATTCCTCAGCCATGACCGAAGAACAGGTAGAGGCCTTCGTCAACACCTGGAACGACGGCTGTCGCACCGGGATAGACGGAACCCCCTGTTTGTCTGAGTATCGGGAGGATACCCCCTCGTACACCCCCGATGAGTACTGCCCAGGCGGGTTCGAAGGCGGGGTTGGAGACACTGCTGCGTCGATCATTTGGAAAACGTCCCAGTCGTGCGGGATTAACCCCCAGGTTTTGTTGGTGACGCTCCAGAAAGAGCAGGGGCTGATTACCGCTTCCGGGCTGCGGCTCAATGAGACCAGATACGCGATCGCCATGGGATACGCGTGCCCGGATTCTTCGCACTGTGACCCGGAGTTCTACGGGTTCGCCAACCAGGTGTATCACGGCGCCAGACAGATGAGGATCTACCAGGCACACCCCGAAAACTACTCGGTGGTCCCATGGCAGACAACGGAAATCAAATACGCGTACCCGCCGGAATGCGGCTCATCACCGGTGTATCTGGAAAACCAAGCAACTGCGAACCTGTACAACTACACCCCATATCAGCCAAACGACAACGCGATGGTGGGGATACGTGGAGAATGCGAATCCGCGGGGAACCTGAATTTTTACGCGTACTTCAACGCGTGGTTCGGTAACGCGTCGTAAAGAGGGAAGATCTCGGCAACCTGGCGCTTTCGGAGTCCGCCTCCCGCCTGACAGATTGTTAGGCTGGACACATGGGTTCCAAAAACTTCGGTCCGTTTGATGGCACACTTGACGACGACGCTCTCGATTTGCTCCAGATCCTCATAGAGCGGTTTGAGCCGCGCGTTGATAAGCATCTCGCGCGTCTAGAGAAAACAACTTTGAAGAAATCCCCTGAGGCAATTGAAAGTCGCCTGAACAAAGTGTTTCTAGCTGCCGCGATTGGGGCAGGAGTCACTCAAGGGGCTGGTGGAGCATCCCGAAAAGTTGGGCGTAGTCTGGCGAAAAAAGCGCAGAGAGCCTCGGCGGGTGCCCTGCTTGGGGCCGGGGTCCTCTACATTTTGGCGCGGGCTCGGGTCCGAGGCTTTCGGGCATCCGACCAAGAGGTTCAAGAGGCCTTACGTTCCCTGATTTTCCTGGGCGCCTCGGTTCCCCTGGCGCAGGGCGCGATTGACCTTTTAGGAAGATTTGGGCGTCCTTCCCTCGGCGTTCCGCGGGATCCGAGGACTGTTGCGGTTATCGCCGCCGGCGGGGCAGTTGGCGGATGGGCCGGTATCACCGCTGGACAGGCGATCATTGACGCGGTGGAGGACGCTTTTTCCGGGGTGGTTGAGGGCATCATCGTTGATTCCGAACCTCTAGATGAGGCCGCTGATTTTGTCGCCGAGGCTCAAGACGACCTCCCCGAAGGCAAATCAGAAGGTGCGAACCCGGTCCAGTGGGATGAGTAGCGGCCGAAGTTCGCTCTCGGTCTGAGTGCTGCTCCCGGTCTGAGTACTAACGAATCCTGCTTGCACAGGTGGGGCTGGCTGTCTCCAACGTGTCGACGACCTCCAACGACGTCGTCTCTGGGTGGTAGCGGAGAATGGCAAGGTTGTTGCTGTGCAAGTTGGCAACAACCACGTGCTTCCGGTCCGCGGTTAGCGCAAAATCGCGGGGATGCTTGCCCCCACAGCCAGACTCGCCCAAGTAAGTCAGCTGCCCATCTTTCCATTGCAAGACGCTGATTGTGTCGGGGCCTCGGTTACCGACGAGCACGTGGTTTGGATCCACCATCCTGATCGCTGAAGGGAGAGAACCTGCGGTGGTGCTGGCAGCGGCGACAGAGAGTTCTTCACCGGTTTGCAGATTCATTGCTCGCACAGTGTTGTCCAGCTCGCAAACAACCAGTGCCGTGTGATCCTGAACGATCAGGTGTCGCGGGCCGCAGCCGGGAGCCATTGGAATATCGCGGTGTCGAGGATTGCCTTGCAACAGGTCGTCTATCGAGTGCACGTGAATGACATCCATCCCAAGGTCAGGAACGAGGATGGACTTGTCTGCCTCGTACACCACTACCTGATGGGGGTGAGGGGATTCTTGTCTGGGGGTAGGGCCGGATCCCTCGTACTGAACGGTAACGAGGGGAGCTTTGATACAGAGCGGGCGCCTTTCGTGCACGGTCACTGCGCCGCCAGAATAGTTGGCGGCAACGACGTGGGAACCGTCCGGTAACGACGTGAGGTGGGTAGGGTCGGCGCTCCCTGTTGGCGCAGAACTGAACCGCGTGGCGATGTTGCCGGTTGGTGAATAGAGGGAAACTTGCCCATCGTGAATCTCATTTACAACGACGAGGTTTCCGTCAGGAAGCACCGACACAAAAGTTGGGTTTCCCCCGGCACGTTCTGCCGGCCCCAGCCTGCCGTGTCCCTCCGGTGTTACAGACAGGGTGCGAAGGCCTGGAGTTGGGTGCTCACTCCAGTTTGTTGCACCACCGATCCAGAAGGTGTCGACCTTAGGTATAGCAGCCATGGAAACTCCAGGATCTGAGAGCGGACTTCCACTAATCGTAGCCCCGATGACGAACTAGAACGCTAACGGTTGTTTGCGGGCGGTCGCACTCTCGCGTTTGCATTGTCGTTTGCCGGTCGGGTGAGAGTTTCGGGGCCCGATCCGGACTAGGATTTCAAGGACGGTGTTGTCGGAGGCCGGGGAAACAAATGGAGAGAAGGTAAAGGGGGCGTCTGAGGTTCCTATGGATGACTTGGACAAGGATCTAACCAGCGAAGTGGGAGCAGAAGCCGCCCAAGTTGAAGCACTGGGCTCCGATGAAAAAGATGAGGCGTCAGGGGAGACGGCTCGAGACACTGGTATCACGGCTGCCGTCCTCGTGATGGTGCTGTTTGTACGCCTGCTGGCGGTATCTGGGTGGGATTGGGCAACAGCGGCTGACATCGCGGATTCTTTCGACTTTGATGACGCTGTACCAATCATCTTTGGCACGTTCTTTGAGATGCCAATAGTGACGGGTATTGCTGCGTCGTTGATATTGCCTTTGGCCATATATCGGCTCTATTTGATGAAGGTGGACCCGAAGGGACATTGGGGCGTATCAGACTGGTTTGTCGTGGTGCTCCTGATGATCGTGATATTTGTGCTGGTCAGGACTTTCCACCTGTGGTGGACCGTGATCATCGCAGTGTCTTTGACGATAGGTTTGGGTTTTTTCGCGAGATACAACAAGAAGGGCACGTTTCACGAGGTGGTCCTGGCTGTAACTCACCGAACGGGAACGATCCTGATAATTGGGATACTGGTTCTTTCGATCGTCGTGACGACTCCGTGGAATGTTAAGGAAGTCATCACCACGGAACACAACGGCGTGATTGTCGGCCACGTGCTGGAAACCACCCCGGGTTTTGTCAAGATCCTCACGGAGGATCGTGACGTCATCATCTTGCTAACAGGCGACATAGTGAGCCGTGAAAGTGTCGAGGTGGAGAGGTAGAAAGCCTCCCGTCCCGCATGACTTTCGAAGCCCGTAGCACCTCAACACCACGGGACGTTCCCTTTTACATGTAGGAAGTTTGAATCTGGCCGGGGGATCGAATCTGTCGGAGGGGGCTCTTACTCTGGGGTCGTTCGAGAGAGTGTGGTCTGGGAGGGGAACCGATGACTCTGCTTATGGTGCTGGCCGCGGCTACCTTCATCGCTGCGATGTTGATCCTGGCGTTAGTGTTTTTCCAGTTCCGCCGAACGCAGAGCGCAGATGGTTCGGGGCAGTTGGGTTCTCAGGTAAAAGAAGTTCTGGCGGCTACCCAACATCTTGACCAACAGGTGCGGGCCGCTAACGCGGTCCAAAGCACCAGGCTGGTTGAGGTGCAGAAGGTATTTGACAGTCGCCTACAAGGACTGTCAAACCAAGCATCAAATGATGCCGCAAGGCGACTCCAAACAGACTCGGCGGGCAGACAAGAACTGCAAGTAGTGATGGGGGACCGCCTCCAGAAAATGGAGGTGCGGCTAGAGAATTTGGAACGAGCCCTGAACCTTGGCCTCCAGGATCTGAGAACAACGAATTCAAAGGAATTGGAGAAAATCCGACTAGAGGTGGCGGAGAAGCTTCAATCGAATCTGAGTGCGTCTCTTGCAGAGAACACCGCGAAGATCTCGGAGCTTAAAGCAACAATGGCGGCGGAGATGGAGAAGATCCGCGTTGGCAATGAGGCCCAGTTAGAGAAAATGCGGGAAACCGTTGATGAAAAGCTCCAAGGCACGCTTGAAAAACGTCTGGGGGAGTCTTTCAAACTGGTGTCGGAAAGGCTTGAACAGGTCCAAAGGGGTCTGGGGGAAATGCAGACGCTGGCCACAGATGTTGGGGGCCTCAAACGCGTTCTCACGAATGTAAAGAGCCGCGGCACGTGGGGAGAGGTACTCCTCTCGCGTCAATTGGAAGACGTGATGACCCAGGGGCAATATGAGGAGAACGTGGAGATCCGTCCCGGCTCTGGGGAACGGGTCGAGTTTGCGGTGGTATTGCCTGGTAAGCAGGAAGATCAAAAGTTGTACCTGCCAATCGACTCGAAATTCCCTCAAGAAACCTATGACAGGCTGCTCGAAGCGCAGGAGGCGGGGGAGAAAGAGGCAATTGCAGCCGCGGTCAAAGACCTTGAGAGGGCGCTGAGGGAACAGGCGCTGCTCATCAAGCGCAAGTACGTCCACCCTCCCCTAAGCACTGATTTTGCGATTATGTACCTTCCGACGGAAGGGCTGTTCGCGGAGGCCATCCGGATCCCCGGTTTCGCCAGTCAACTTCAGCAGCAGCACCGGATTATGTTGACGGGGCCGACGACGCTCATGTCGATGCTCAACAGTCTGCAGATGGGGTTCAAGACTCTAGCGATTGAGAAACGTTCATCAGAAGTGTGGCAAGTGCTTGCTGCCGCCAAACTGGAGTTCGGGAAGTACGCGCAGTCCTGGGAGAAATTGGGACGCCATCTTGAGACCGCGCAAAGAACGGTTCAAGAGGTGGGGACGCGCTCACGCGCCGTTGAACGTAAGCTGCGTGGTGTTGAAACCTGGGAGTTGGAAGAGGCTAGCGGGACGGATGAAAACCCTGGAGTTACAGCAGCATTCGAGGTGGGGATGGAGTGAAACGGGGTCGGTTCGGCAGTTAGGGTGTGTCGGCTAATTCCACTGGCTCAGTTTGCTTAGGAACCGTTGTAGCGCCGGGGTGCTCGGGTCACGGAACACCTCGCGGCTGTTACCGTACTCCCCGATGACGCCACCGGTCAGGAAGGCAACCTTGTCGCAAACCTCCCGGGCAAAGCCCATCTCATGGGTGACGATCAAGAACCGAGCACCTTCCTCCCTTAGCTGGTTGATCACGTTCAACACTTCAGCCGTGTATTCGGGGTCAAGGGCGCTGGTTGGCTCATCCAGGAGAAGAAGACGCGGCTTTGGGGCTATCGCCCTGGCGATTGCCACCCTTTGACGCTCCCCGCCTGAGAGTTGCGCAGGATGCTTGTTCGCCTCGCCCTCCAACCCGAATTGGCGAAGTAGGGTGGTGGCGCGCTCCCGGGCGGTCTCAGCATCGACTTCGTGAACCACGCGCAGCGGGAGCGCGATGTTCTCAAGAGCGGTCAAGTGGTCAAACAGGCCGGAATGCTGGAACACGAATCCTAAGGACGCGCGGTACTCGGGCAGGGAGTGGGCTTTGTAATCGACCCGCCGACCCTCAACCCACACCTCTCCTGACGTTGGGTTTTCTAGTCCCCCGACTATCCGCAGAAGGGTAGATTTGCCGCCGCCGGAGGGGCCGATGAGGGCCATTGTGGTCACCTCGTCGTCGAAGTCCACCCCTTTCAGCACTGTCTGGTCGCCGAAGACTTTCTGCAGGTTCTCCAGCCTAATGCGCATAGTTGAACTTCCGTTCAAAGTGGGAACTGACGAGCATCAGAGGCAACGTAAGGCACAGGTAGAGGAGTCCAAGGAAGATGTATCCGCCAAAGAAGTTGTAGTTGGTGGCGGTGATCTCGCGGATGGTCTGGGTGATCTCAATGACCGCGATGACCGACAAGAGGGAAGAGTCTTTGATCAGGGAAGCGAACTGGCCAGTGAGGGCCGGAAGTGTCCTGGCAACCATCTGCGGGATGACGACGTAGCGCAACTTCTGTGTCCTGGTAAAACCAACAGCGTCCGCTGCCGACAACTGGTCGCGGTCAAGCGAAGCAGCGGAGCCCCGGATAATCTCCGCAACATAGGACCCGCTGAAAACCGACAGGATTATGATCCCTGCCAGAGTCTTGTTCGTCACCCCCCAAGCGGTCCCAATGATGTAGTAGAAGAGGTAAATCTGGACCAGAAGAGGGGTGCCGCGAATAATCTTCACGTAAATGTCCGCCGCATACCTGACCGGGAGGAACCGGGAACCGGCAGCCAGGGCGACAGGGATTCCGATGGCCATCGAAAGCACCATGGCAGCCAAACTGATTTTCAGGGTGAGGATGAAACCGTCAAGGAGTCGCACCCTGTACTCAGAAACAAAACTGAAGTCGAGCCGTACCCCCGCGTTGTACAGGGACAGCCAGAAGATCACAACAATTAGTGTCGCGACCAGCAAATAGTTGAGGGCCCCCTTCAGCGCAGGCGTTTGCTGGCCGGGAGGGGACTGGAAACAGTTGCTCAGTCCAGGTCGAAGAACCACGAAAACCCTAGTTCGTCAAACGCCGATTTTTCTTCCGACAGATGTTTTTCCGTGATGCGGTCGAATCCGCCATCCTCGGAGTATTCCGCAATGAATTCGTTGATCTGGTCCAACAGTTCCTGATGGTCTTTCGCCACGGCAATTCCCCAATACTCCACGTCTTGGAAGGGGATGAATACCGCGTTTGTGGATTCAGGATTGCGGGCTTGGTTTCGGTAGATCGTCAGTTGGTCGTAGAGGAAGCCGTCGGCTTTCCCCTGCACCACTTCGGTCACGCAGGCACTTTCGTCGGCTAGGCGCACTATGTTTGCCTGGTCCAAGTTCTTTGTCGCAAACACATCCCCAGTTGACCCCGTTTTCACGGCTACGACACGGCCGGGCTGGTTCAGGTCCTCAATCGTTTCTATTCCGGAACCACTGTTAGCCAGAATCGCCAACTGGGCTTTCGCGTAAGGGTCGGAGAAATCAACGGATTGGCTTCGCTCCTCCGTGATGGTCATCGAAGACATCACCGCGTCCGCTTTACCGGTCTGCAACATTGGGATCAACCCGTCAAACGAGGTGTTCTCAATCGTCAGGTCGTAACCATAAGCCTCAGCGAAATCGGTGATGAAGTCGACGCTCACGCCCTCCGGGTTCCCTGCAGAATCTTTGGTTTCAAACGGAGGGTAAGCCAGTTCCATCGCCACAACTAATGGCTTGTCTACGTTTTCTGTTTTCCCTTCGGTGTCCGCGGAGCCGCTGGAGCAACCAGCCACAAACAGGCCCGCAACAATCGTTCCGGCCAGAACGCCGAATATTGACTGGGTTTTCATACGTACCCCCTGGGGCCTACCGATCCTAATCTGACCCAGCTTAGTCTGCTGCCATGCAACAGCAGGGTCCGCATGCCAGCGTGCGGACCTGATCGCTTAACACAAAGGCCCGGGCGGTCAAGCCCGAGCCTTCATGCTTACTGACGCTCAATGATCGTCTTACACGCGCACACGCGGTCCTGGTTCACTAGGCTGTTGGGCCTCCTTGGTGGAAGGACCCGCCGTAGTTGGCTTGCGTATGCTGTCCCTGTGGTTGCGTTGTGTTTGGGGTTTGCCCGGGGAACCCCTGCGGCATTTGAGGGGCCGCGACAGAAGTCTTATTGCTCTGCACAATCGCCAGAACAATGAAGGCCACCCCCGCAAGAGCCAGCAAAGTGGTGAAGACGAACTGCCCGTTGATGGGGGCTGCGACTGCACCCAAGAAAGCCATCAGTCCGAAAATCAACAGGACGATTCCCCACACCAGCAATCCAATGCGAATGGGACCGTCAGTTTCTGTGCGGCCAAAACGGGTGCTCGTGCTTGGCCTGGCCTGGAAAGAAGCCTGAGGCTGGCTGGACTGCTGACCAGAATTCTGGGCGTATGAGGCCTGGTATGTCTGGGACTGGGGCTGGGGCTGGGACTGAGGTTGTTGCGGCGCGGAGCGCTGGGGAGCCGGCTGCGCTCCGGCGGTGTACGAGGTTCCCTCATACTCAACTGAGTAAGCCGTCGTGCCATAGTCAGGCGAGGACGGCATCCCCGCGTTCATTGGCGCCGGCGGCTGAGGCGCGGCATTTTCTTCGAGAACTTCCTCGATTTGTTCCACGACTTCCCGGTCGTCCCCTCCGGTGATAAGGGTTTCCGTCTTCTGTTCCCCCGTGGTTTCTGACTCCATGACAATGGTGTCTTCAGTTACCTCGGGAATCTGGACTGTCTGCTCCTCGACTTCACCGGACGATTCTTCGTTACGCATGTTCTTGAACTTTTCGTCTGACATTTCTGTTACCCCTGGTCACTTTCGTTTGAAGCGGATTGTTGAGACTCGATTTCCGTTTGGGGCTCTGCGCCTATCGAAGGCGCATCGTCGCTCACATAGACGAACTCGATTAGGGCCTCCGAGGCGGAGATGTCGAATGACAGAATGTTCTCAGCATTGCTGGCAGATAGTCCTAAGCGTGAAGTGACGACCTCGGTGTCTATATCTCCGCTTGCGGAGTAGCCGCCCAGGCAAACCACTGGGGTCCGAAGAGGGCCAAAGTCCTCGTCGGTTATCGAGATCATCGAATCTTCCGCATAGTCCACAAAGACCTCAATGAGCTGATCTTTGCGCAACAGCACGCGGGTGTAAGAGTCGTTTGAGGTGATGGAGTAATGCGCCTCAACGCCCGGCCTAAGCCCCGTCAGGTCCAGTTCTCCGGACTCGCCGTAAGACAACACTTCCGGATCCTCCGGATCAAGGGTTTCTATGGGCGCGAGGGCCCAAAGTGGGGAACTGGGCCCGTAATCGAGCCAGCCCTCGTCGGAGAACGCGACTTCATCCCAGAAGTCGTAGCCATCGATCTCGGTCGACCAGCCGTAGGCGTCCTCAAATGTCTCATGAGTGCTTATGGTTTCGTATGTCGTGTAAGCACCTCCCACTGCCACGACGGGCACAGCGATGACGGCACCGACGATCGAAACGACGAGGAACCAGCCGGGCCGCTGCCCTTTCAAAGCCGCGTATGTCAGCACACCACCCGCAATGAGCGCGCATAGCGCAACGCCGAGTAGAAGGCCACGCCCCGGCGCCCCCGACAACGAAATTCCGATGCCGAGTGCAGCGGCGACCAGCATTGACCCGAACGCGATAAGCGCAAGTGTGTTGCTGAGCTTCTTCTCGGGTGACGCCACAATCGGTTGCCCGGCACGGGCGTACTGGGGTGCTTGATAGTAAGGGGCACGGGGGGTTTGGGTTCCACCACCTGCCTGATACGGATTCCCTGCTGTCCTTTGGTTCTGCGTACCGGAAGGATTCGTGTAGGAGTAGGTGCCGCTCTGATATTGGGCACCCGCGTACTGGGAACCGGTGGGTTGCTGGCCGTACTGCCCGGCAGCCTGCGTGCTTCCCAGTCCGTAGGAATTCGGGTGCTGACGCCCATCTCGAGGTGGGCCGAAGGTTTGATTTTCGCTCATGCATCAACAATGCATGGAAATGGGCCTGTGCCGATATCGGGTAATCCCCTGATTGGTCCCTGATCCTGGTCTCCGGGGCTGGGGCCTGAACGCTGAATCTGCCACGATAGGAGTGTGCAAAACCTACCTCGACCACACGAGCCTTCGCCGCGCAAGCTCACACTAGCGCGCAGTGACAGTCCAGACATGGCTGCCCCTTGGGTGGGTGGGGTGTGCTCGGGTGTCGCACACTACTTCGGGATTTCAGTTGTTCCCGTGCGAATCGCAACAGTGGCTTTGACCGCACTGGGTGGATTGGGGTTCTTCATTTACATGGCTCTTTGGATCCTTACCCCCACCGAGCCGCAGGCACAGTACCCGACCTCCCCGGAGGGGTCCGCGACGGGGGGCCAGCAGGCCCCGTACAGAGCGCCTCTCCGACAGGTCGGAACCAAACGAACCAACCAGACGACGGCAGGAAGATTATTCCTGATTGGGATCGTCTTCCTGGCGTTGGCTTTGGTGCTGTTGGTTGGGGGCTCTCTGCCGTATGTGAACGTGCCGGTCGTGTTCTGGTCGGCGCTGATCATCCTGGGACTTTTCCTGACCTGGACCCAAGTGCCCAAGCTAACGACAGAGCGCACGGGCAGTGTCATTGCCTTCGCCGCTCTCGGTGTTGGAATGGTTCTGGTCGGCGCCTTTTTGATCCTTGCCGAATACGAGTTGCTACCCCAAGTCAGCTTGGGTCTCCTAGTTGGGTTTGTGACTATCGCGGGAATAGTTGTGGCGCTCCTTCCCCTCGGACTGAAAATGATCCGGGACCTCTCTGCCTCCAGAGCGTCTGAAGCGCGGGAAACGGAACGAGCGGAGATCGCAGCCCATCTACACGACTCTGTGCTGCAGACACTCACCCTGATTAGAGGAGCGGCCGACGACCCCGCACGGGTGAGAGCACTGGCATTGACGCAAGAACGGGAACTTCGAGCCTGGCTGTATACGGGAGAAACCACTCCGGAGGTTTCTGCTGCCCAGGCACTTCGTAACCAGGCCTCCAACATTGAGACCACGTATGGCACTCCCATCGAAGTCGTCACCGTCGGAGATGGAGTCCCCGGCCCTTCCGACTTGGCGGCGATCGCGGCGGCGGCCGAAGCGATGACGAACGCTGTCCGTCACGGGAAACCCCCCATCACCGTGTTCCAAGAGGTGCGAGGAAAGACGCTAGAGATCTTCGTGAAGGACGCGGGAGAGGGCTTTGACACAGAGAACATCCCCGCAAATCGCCATGGTTTCCGGAACTCAATAAAGGGTCGGGTAGAACGTGTGGGAGGACAAGTTTCGGTGCGTATCCTTTCCACAGACGGAGCAAACGGTGGTGGAACCGAGGTAGAGATCAAGGTTCCTCGCCAGGGATAGCGGGGCGAAGGGGAGACAATGGCTGCAGCGATAAGGGTATTGGTGATAGATGATCACCCTCTGGTTCGGTCAGGGGTACGGGCCGAGTTAGAACGGTTCGAACAGCTCCAACTAATTGGGGAGGCCTCGGACGTAGAAGGGGCCATTGAGGCCTGCGAGCTGCTCCAGCCTGATGTGGCTCTTCTTGACGTTCACCTACCTGGGGGTGGGGGTGGAGGGGGACCAGAAGTTGCCCGCCGTTGCTCCCATCTGCCCAACACGCGCTTTTTGGCGCTTTCAGTTTCCGATGCGCCCGCTGATGTCGTTTCGGTGATTCGCGCCGGAGCGCGCGGCTATGTGACCAAGTCAATTTCTCCAGCAGAACTTGCTGCCGCGATTGAACGGGTCGCAGCGGGGGACGCGGCGTTCAGCCCGCGCCTTGCTGGTTTCGTCCTCGATGCGTTTGGGACCGAGGAACAGGCAGAAGAAGAAGAAGAACTCGACTTGCTAACCGCCCGGGAACAGGAAGTCATGCGTCTCATCGCGAGGGGATACACGTACAAAGAGGTCGCCTCGGAGCTTTTCCTCTCCGTGAAGACGATAGAGACCCACGTGTCCGCGGTTCTCCGCAAACTGCAACTATCAAACCGGCATGAACTGACGCGATGGGCTGTCAAGCGCAACATTGTCTGATGGCCACGACAGCTACAGCGTAGAGCCCGTCATGGGAGGCGGATGCTGTCAAGTGCTCCTCGGACAAATGGGAGCCACATCGGGGTCCGAGGAGACCAGCCAGTGAAGCTTGAAACACTTCTTCCATCTCCCCAGTGAGTTTGATGCTTGAAACCCCTGAGGCAGTATGCCTAACCGTGATCTGGGACCAGTTCATTTCCTGTTCGTTTAGCGGTACGTCGACTTGCAGGTGAGCAAGAGCGGATAGCCAGGCCTTGAGAGTCGCCTCTTTCAAAGCCCAAAGTGTAGCCAGGTGAGCCGCTGATCCGTCCCCCTTCTGCGCGGCACGACTTTCGGCTCGGCGAAACTCCCTGGGGGTGAACACTCTCCCGGGTGCCGTGAAACGAGAACCTGGAGTTGAAAGAAGCTCGACGAACTCCGGGACGTGCACCAGGTCAACTCCGATCGCCTCCAGGTGGGTTGCGTTTGATGCTCCCACTGTTTTGCTACCTATCAGGACCTGTGCGGCGGCGTCCCGCGTAACCTCTGCCAGCCGGTTGAGGCGCTGGTCAGAGGTTACGCGGCTCTGCATGTCCTGCGTCATCACGCATAGGATCCGTTGTTTCCCAGACGGGCGTGGGGATTGAGCAACATGGCCGCTTCAACATCGCGAGCGATGTCTCCTCCTTCTTCGGGAAGGCGTCGGTGAGCGGTGGGTGCGAACAGGTCTGCTCGTCTCAACATTCCTGACTCGATTCGGCGCGCTCCCTCTTCCAGACGCTTCAGGGCTCGTGTCGACCACCGGTCGGCCTCGTCTTGACCAAGAGTCTTCGCGACGGCTGCTTGGAAAGCCCCGGGGTGAACCAAAGCAAGAAGCGAGGAAACATGGCCAAAGCCCAATGAAGTAAGCAGTGCTGCTTTGACGGGTCCCACTTTCCCGATCTCCAAAGGATCACGGAGCCAAACAAGCCACGGGTTCTTCTCAAGTTCCTGATCCACACAATCAAGCGACTTGTTAGCCGGGAGCACCCCATCACGTAATATCTGGCCGATGCCGGAAATCTGGAAGACAGCGGCATCACCCTTCGAATGTCCCGTGAGCGACTTTTGGGAGACCACGTACATCGGGTTCCCCTCTGAACGCCCGATAGCCTTCGCTACCCGCGTGTGCAGATCAGACTCGTTGGGGTCATTAGCATTGGTGGAAGTGTCGTGCTTCGAGACGAACGCGATGTCGTCTGCGGCGAGGCCCAGCCGGTGGAGTGAGAGGGAGAGCTGTGACGCCTTCCCTCCGCGGGCGGCGGCTAGGGCGCCAAGACCTGGGGCGGGAATCGAGGTGTGGATTCCGTCAGCGAAACTTTGCGCGTAAGCCACCACCGCGAGGACAGGCAGGCCCATCTCAGCAGCCAAGTCGCCGCGCGCCAGTAGGACGGTGCCCCCACCTTGGGACTCAATGAAGCCCCGCGACGCCGGTCATTTGCTCTGGAGAAGAACCTCTCACTGATGCCCTTTGCTGCCATCTCCTTGGAGTTGGCGGTTGCGTTCATCGCCCCGAAACCGACAAGAGGTTCCACGGAAAGATCGTCGGTGGCGCCCGCGACCACGAACTTTGCCTTGCCGGCATGAATTTTGTCCAAACCGTCCTCGACGGAAACGGCTGCCGTGGCGCATGCCGACACCGGCTGCACCATGGGTCCGTACCCTCCGATGTAGCTCTGCATAGTGTGAGCGGCAACGACGTTCGGCAAAGTCTCCTGCAAAACGTCTTGCGGGTATTCCTCTCCCAAGAACCGATCCACGAAGAGTTTGCGCATTGAGGTCATCCCACCAAAGCCGGTGCCCTGGGTGGATGCAACATCGGCTGGATGAACGGCCTGCAACAGTTCCGCAGGGGAGAAGCCCGCAGAAAGAAACGCATCCACGGCGCTGACCAAGTTCCACGCTGCGATCCGGTCCATTGACTCAAGCAATGACGGGGACAAACCCCACTTGGAGGGATCGAAATCTGTTGGGAGCTGGCCCCCGACAGTTCGGGACAAAGTGGCGCGCCGTGGTAGACGAGCTTGTGACCCAGCCAGACGGGTGACTTCCCATTCCCCGTCTTCTGATGGACGGATGCGCGTCAGACGCGGATCCTCTGTCACATAGGATTCTGCCGTTTCCTGGTCCGGCGCCGTGAAGGTGACATCCGTGTTCAAGAAGACAGCTGTCTCCTCAAGGGAACCGAGGTCAACGATCCCCGCGTCGTCGATGAAACTCCGAACGCCACAGCGGGCGACAACCTCGTCACGGTAACGATCGAAAACGTCACCCGGCTCAACCAGGTTCCCTTCCGCGTCGTACCAACCAGATTCTGGAGAATCCTGCCACGTGAGCAGACCCATCATCCACGCAAGTTCCAACACGCCGGCAGGGGTTAGGTCCACCTCGCCGTTTGTTTGGATGCCAAGTTCGGCTTGCCAGCGGGTGCGGGCAGAACCCCACGGCCCCACCTCGCCCACCCCGACGACGACAACCATATCTTCCAAGTTGGTGTCGACATTCCGCCATTCTGCGACATCGAATGGTGCGAGGGCGACCGACGGGGGCGAGGGCAAAGCAGGAATCGTTGCTTCGTCGCGGGACACTTCGTCCAAGGCTTCCGATGTCTCTTCCTGGGCGGCTTTGGAAGCGGCTGTTTGGAGGGCTTTGAAATCAACGCCGTCAGATAAGCCGCCCGTCAGGTCCACGTCGAGTGGGGAGATCTCAGCCTTGGCCCGTGATCCTTCGGAGCAAAGATCGATCAGTAGATCAGCCATTTCCTCCGTGGTGTAAGTGTGGATACCGGCCTGTCGTGCAGCGGGGGCCAGCGGGTCGTTCCCACCCATCAGACCCGTCCCCTGCACCCAACCGATCTTTGGGTGTGCGAGGGTAGTTGACGCACCCCACGTAGGTTCCGTTGCCCAACGGTTCACAATCGCGTCGAAGGCCGCCTTCGTTTCCCCGTATGCGCCGTCGCCTCCGAACATTCCACGGTTCGGAGAGCCGGGCAGAACAACGTGGACTCGCTTTGTGCGGGCGCTGGAGTTGGCGAGCTGTGCCAGCCCAGCAATCGCTCGTTCCACACTCCATAGCAGGAGCCTGGCTTGGGCCTCAGATTGCTCCCCCGAGTCAGCGAGGGTTCCGATGACGGGAGGCGCGGCGAACGGGAAGCAGAGGGCGGGAATCAACTCAGGTTTCGTCACTTCACGCGAGGTTCCGACGACCTTGACCTGCTCCGTATCTTTCCAAAGGGAGGCGAGATAGGTGTTTGTCGAATCTACCCAGTCAAGCATTATGGGAAAGGGGGAGAGACGCAGCTGAGCATCTGCGATCGCCAGTCAGGTTCACGATCGCCCCCTCCACTTCGTGGCGTACTTCAAAGTTTGTAGTAGGTCCTTCAAAACTTGAACTATAGTCTTCTTGGTTCGCAGATCAACCTCTGCCTGCGATTTGGAGTGGCGAGTCACAACTTCGAAATCGCTTGATACACGGGTTCATAACCAGCGAGGCACCAGGTGGAGCGCGACAACAATCGTTGGCTTTCCCATCCAAACTCCTGAAAGGAGACAGCATGAGTGTTCAGACGGTTCCGGTTTTGGCAGACCTTATTCCCGGGGAGCGTGTGAAAGATGCCGCACTGGTCCTTGGTGGCACGGCGTTCTTAGCAGTCGCTTCCCAGATCGTGGTGCCCCTGTGGTTCACTCCCGTCCCACTTTCGTTAGCGACCTTCGCGGTGCTGCTCATGGGCGCCACTTACGGGCCGGTCAAGGCAGGTTTGTCCACAGTGATCTTCATGCTGCTTGGGGTTTTGGGGCTGCCTGTTTTTGCGGGATTTGGATCCGGCTGGATGTCTGCCACATTTGGATATGTGCTCGGGTACATCGCAGCCGCTGTTGTGGTCGGGTTTTTTGCGCAACGGCAGGCAGGCAGTCGTTTCCTTAGGACGTTATTCGTGACGCTCGCCGGGTCAGCAACGATCTACGCGATTGGAGTTCCGTGGCTAATGTTCTCTTTGAGGGTCAGTGTGGGGGAGGCCTGGCGCTCGGAGCCGTGCCTTTCCTCCTCGGCGACGCGATTAAGGTCTTTGCCGTCAGTGCGTTGCTGTCTGGGTTTTGGAAGATCGTTGAACGGTTCAAACGCTAGCTCTGGAAGCCTCTACGCTTAGGGCATGACGCAAGTCCTTGTCGACCACCCGCTTCTAACACTATTTTTAGTTGTCGCGTTAGGCGCAGCTGTCGGCGCCATCCGTGTTGGCCCGGTTCGGTTGGGGGCGGCGGGAGCGTTATTCGTTGGCCTGCTTTTCTCGGCTTTCAATCCGGAGCTCGCTGAAGGCTACGCCCTCGTACAACAGATTGGCTTGGCGCTGTTCGTCTACACCGTCGGACTGGCGTCCGGAGCCACGTTTGTCGCAACCCTGAGAACCAACATGCCGCTGATTCTAGGCGGAGCAGGTGCGGCGGTTGTAGGGGGTGTCGTGGCCGCAGTCGGAGGGACTCTGCTGGGATTGCCCAAAGCTCTTTCCACGGGTTTGTTCACGGGCGCTCTCACCGCTGCCCCCGCTTTGGAAGCTGCGTCGCGGCTTACAGGAAGCGGCGATGCGGCGGTAGGGTATTCGGCTGGCTATCCCCTCGGCGTCTTAGTGGGGATCATCGCTGTCAGTTTCATTGCGACGGCGCATTGGCGAGGACCCAAGGACACCGAGGCTTTGGCTGGTCGGGGACTGCATGCGTTGACGGTGCGGGTTGAAGAACCAATCATGCCCATGGACATTGAAGAATGGCGAGAGCAAAGGGTTCGCTTCTCCCTCGTACACAGGGAGGGGCGGACGCGTGTGCTAGCCCCGGGTGAAGAGTTACGCGCGGACGACTTGGTTGTCGTGGTGGGGGAGCCAGGGGGTCCCGAGGACGTAGCCGAACAGATCGGGCAGGTAGTCCCAGAGCACCTTGCGGACGACCGGACAAGCGTTGACTTTGAGAGGGTTGTTCTTTCAAATCCAGATCTCGCAGGAAGAACAATCGCTCAACTGGGGATGTCATCGAAATTCGGTGCAATGATCACCCGCGTGCGTCGGGGAGATCTGGACCTGTTGGCGCGTGACGACCTTGCACTGCAGGCTGGCGACAATCTTGCTGTAGCGGTCCCAGAAGAGCATTTTGACCAGGTCAAGGACTACTTGGGGGACTCTCAGAAGAGGGTCTCAGAGATTGACGCGTTGCCTCTGGGGATTGGTTTGGTACTTGGGATGGCTCTTGGCATGGTCGCAATCCCGCTGCCGGGAGGCAGCGTGTTTCAACTGGGCACGGCTGCTGGGCCTTTGGTTGTGGGGATGATCCTTGGTGCGCTGCGACGCACGGGCCTGATTGTTTGGTCGATGCCAGAGTCAGCGAACCTGACCATCCGCCATCTGGGTTTGCTGCTCTTCCTCACTGCTTTGGGGTTGTCCGCCGGACCGGACGTCGCGGCGCTTTTCCAAGGTCCGATGGGTGTCAAAGCGATAGTGCTGTCTGTCATTATTGCTGCCGTTGGGTGCCTGACAGTGGTGCTTGCGGGATGGTTCATGGGGCTTTCTGCCCCCAGAACTGCGGGCGCAGTCGCTGGTTTTTTGGGGCAACCCGCTGTGCTGCAGGCAGCGGACGCTAGGGTGAAAGATGAGCGCATCGCAAGTTCCTACAGCGCATTGTTTGCCGTGGCGATACTGGTGAAGATTCTGTTGGTGCCGCTCGTGTGGTCTCTGTGAGGGGACACGACCGTAGCCAGCGTTAGATGCGATGGCGGTTTTGAGTGGCGTTTCATGGTTGGGGTGGAAATTTCGTGGGCAGTGAGTCTAAGAACCAGAAGCAAGAAAAGTCAGAGAGAAGCGTGAATGAGGCGGCGGTCGAGAGGTTGGCCGACATCATCGAGGGGTCGAAGAAAATCGTTTTCTTTGGCGGAGCGGGTGTTTCAACGGAGTCGGGAGTCCCGGATTTTCGGAGCGAAGCAACCCGTGAACGCGCACAAACAGAGTTCGGTTATCAGCCAGAGGAATTGCTGTCTGCGGATTTCTTCTATGCGCACCCGGAGATCTTCTACAAGTACTTGCGTGCGGTACTCACCGTTCCGGGGGTAGAGCCGAATGCGGCCCATAAGGCACTCGCACACTGGGAAAAAGAAGGGAAAGTCCTGGGCGTTGTCACCCAGAACATCGACGGGTTGCATCAGAGCGCCGGTAGCGAGGAAGTGTGGGAACTCCATGGATCCCTTGCCACCTACCACTGTGTTGACTGTGCGAAGCAGTACGTTCAAGAAGACGTTATGTCTCAATTGAACGAGGGCTCCTCGGTCCCAGTGTGCGAATGCGGAAGCATCCTGAAACCGGACGTTGTGCTCTATGGCGAGGCGCTTCCAGAGTCGGATTTCACGGCTGCGATGAATGCCATCGCGGAAGCAGACACGTTGATCGTTGGGGGAACGTCGCTGGTTGTTTATCCAGCAGCTGGTTTAGTTCGACTTTTCAACGGCAAGAACCTTGTGGTGGTCAATCTTGATCGCACTGGGGCGGACTCAATGGCTGACTTGGTGATTCATGAACCAATCGGGGTGCTCTTCGAGGCAGTACAGGAAAACCTGGAGCAACGCTGATCGCTCGGGGCTGCTTCGGGCGGCGGTCAGGCTGACGGCAACGACGAGGAAACTGATGCGTGCGAGGATTCCAACCTGTGCATAGTGGCCCAGAACCAAAGCACGCTCGAGGTTGACAGTCCAAGCGCAAGTGATTGTGCTGCTAAGAAAAGATTCCTTGTGAAATTCGTGTCAGCGACGGCATCAGATGCTGCTGTTGCTGCGGCCGAACCAATCCCATAGTTGTGCACCATCATGAATGCCAGCAGCAGTCCGACGGCCATGGCAGCGACTGCAGTTACGGTCAAAATGACGTAGAGGGTAGTGCGAAGAGGATAAGCGCGGCCCTGTTCCACAACCAGGAGACCCTGCCGGGCCAGCCAGATCAGCGCGATCGCTCCGAAGATCAGGACTACAGCGTTGGCGCTAACAGTGTCTGAAAACCGGTGCCAACGGGCGGTTATCGTCGCAGAAGCAATTGTGGTGGCCCATGTGACGGTGACCAACATTACGGGTCCGCGCCAGCGGTAGGGAACGACGATCAGCAGCGAAACCAGGATTGCCATAGCGATCGTGGTGTGACCCGAGGGGAACGAGTTGTGAGCGTTGTTTTGATAGATGGGAGCAAGGTCTGGGCGGGTCAAGAGTACTTTCTTGAGCAGCTCGGTTGTGACCGTGGCACCGGCTAAAACCCATACCCCCGCGGCTGCGATCTGCCACGCTTTTCTGATTAGGCCGATGATGACTATCGCCACTAGGGCGGCCCCCAGCGAGACATAAGAGATCACCCGCAGATTCTCCAGCGCTTCGGCCACCTGTGATGCGTTGGCCTCTAGGGACGCACCGATCAGCGCCGAGTTTTCCAGGTACTGCCCGGTGTAGGTGCGCACGAAGAACAGATACGAACCGACCAGGATCGCCAGGCCTATCACTATCATCCATACCCAACGCGCAGTTGAACGGAAGGTAGAAGGAGAAATGGTGGCGTGCTCTGTCATGAACGTTCCAATCTGGCGGGGCAGTCTCAAACGGGTACCGGTAACGGTGCCTAAAAGATTCTAGTGCGTGCCGGATGGGGCGTGGGAATTGCGGGGGCGCTCACAGAACAGCCGAGTTAGTCTCTTCGCGCTCCTTCGCTGGGCACTTGTAGTTCGCTGGGGGTTTGTAGTTCGCTGGGCGTTTGTGGATCGTTGGGTCTGCGCAGAGAGGCCCGTTGGTTGTCGTCGCGACGACGTGGACGAAAAATGGGCGAGCCCGAGGATTCCCACGATTCCCACCGCATATACGGCAAGCCACAGTGGGAAGCCTCTACGCGGGGTTCCCAGCGCTTCTTGAGGCACGCCTCGGTCACTTGCGATGCGCTGCGCGGACACCACCAGTCGATGGCTGTTTACCGAGTATGGAGTGCACGTCACCAAGGTCAAATGGTCTCCGCTGGGACGTGCGGCTGCTCTCATCTCAGCTGTTTCGGGATCCAAGATCTCTTTGGTGGAAACCTCATAGGCCAGCTCGGCTCCTCCGACATCGATGAGAACTTCATCCCCGATTTTGACCGAATGAAGCGGGTCGAACATTGAGGAGTTTGGTAGCCCTGTATGAGCAGTCAAAACGGAGTTGACTCCGGAACCTCCAACAGGCAGGTGTGAGGTTTCGGCGTGTCCCACTCCTCGCAACAGAACCTCCGCGGAAGTGCCGTGATAGATGGGCAAGTTAATCCCGACCGAGGGGACGCGCAGCGCTGCCATGACTGGCGTCCCCTCGAAACGGAGTTGATTAGAATACTCAGTTGGATCAAAGATCGTTAGTTCTTTGTTGTATTGCTTAGCCGCTTCCAGAATCTGCGAAGACTCAGGGTTGGATCTTATTGCGGCGTATTGCGTCAACTGGCGGGCCTGGCTCTGCGAGGAGAGCCACTGCGCCGCGGCAGGATAGAAAATGACCGACAGCCCTAGAACGGCTGTCAACACGAACGCGAGATGCCTTAGGTGCAATCCTCGTTCTTTTGACTGAGGGTTCTTGAACCCGACTACGTTGCTTCGTGCTCCGCGGCGCCCCCGCGTCTGCGAAGGAGCATGCTGAGGGGCGTGCCTAGTGGAGGTCATCTTCTACCCTTATCCTTGCCGGATCGTGTATTTACCAGATTGGAGTGTCGGTATCTGCCTGGGAACGATGCTTACGGGATATGCCGTACATGCCCCCACCCAGGGTTACCAATCCCAGGCCAATCAGACCCACAAGACCGTTACCGCCTGTCAAAGGTAGTTGCTCACCTGCGTTATGAGGGGTGTTCAGCACCTGTATCTGTGCGGCCGCTCCAGCCTGGGAGGCGACAGCGAAGTGGATCGGTTCGGCCAACAACTCGTATCCCGCAGGCGCCTTGACCTCCACAAGCCAGTAGTGGAAGTAAGCCGGGGAGGACTGCGACAGCCCCACCCCATTTGCCCATGCCGAATACCGCAGGCCATCGATAGTGAGTTGCCCGGACGTGGGGGTTGTCCAAGATGAGACTCCGTCGACACTTACCTTTTGGGCAGAAGCGAAATCGTTCGAATGCGATGCCCAAACTTCAAACACAGCTCCGGCCAGTCCGCGACCTTCGCGGTCTTTCTTCTGGATTTGGATGCCCCCAAACTTGGTGGTGACGGGGACGGACGGCAGCTTGGTTTCGAGCTCGTCCGCTCGTTTGAAGGTCAAGGTGGCATCGTTGTCGATTTCCCCGGCTGCGTTCACACGAGCTGTAACAAGGACTGAGATCTTCGCGTCTGAGTTATTGGAAAGACTCTGAAAAGCTCTTGCGCGGGCTGACTGCCCCAGCGTGACCGTCAGTGTTCCGCTAGCGTGCGTTACCTGAATGTCTTTCTCTGCCACACCATCGATTTTGACTGTCGCGCTCCGGAAAGTGAGCTTGGAATCCAACTTGTCAGTAATGACGTATTTCTCGGTAACGGCACCGCCGGGAATTGAGTTGTTTATCGTGTAGGTCAGATCCTTTCCGACAGCGACCGTATCTCTGTCATTCACAGACTTTTCGATGGTGGACATGACGTTTTTCGGATAGGTATGAACGTCGTACACCCACTTGTGTAGATCTGTCGGGTCTGTGAGAGGCACAGTGATCAAAAACGGCATCGCGGGCGTGATCGCCTCGCCTTGGTTGACGGTGGGTGTCGCGATTTCTTGAACCAGATACAGGCCCACGGGAAGGTTCGCGAACTTGGTGATCCCAGACGAGTTGGTCACTTGAGCAGTCGCTTTGCCTAGCCCGTATGAGGCAACGGAGGCCTCGGCTGCGAATGGGTTGAATGAATCCACGGCCTCCTGCGCGATTTGCCATCCTTGGTTGGTGGTCAGGTCAACCCCCTTGACCTGTTGCACTTGAAACGTGACTCCGCCCAGGGGGTCGTAACCGATCGTCGCGCTTGGCGGGAGTTCCATTCCTAGATTGTCTGCCCCGTAGGCGACAGGCTGCTCGAACTTATGGACCGTGATAGACCCTGTTGTGTTTGGTGGAATCAGAGATTGCGGTGCTGCATTGGCCGTGGCGACTGCCCCGACAGAGAGTAGTGCGGCAAGGCCTAGCGCCGCGGTTTTACGGGAGGCCAGAATATTGGATTTCATGGTTGTCTTTCTGCGCTGAAGTCTGCGCGAGTGTTTTTGTGAATATTGGTGGGTAGGCAAGCGCGTTCTGCGCGGCGCTGCCTGAACTTTCGCTATTGAATCGCTAGGTACGACCGTCAGTGCAGAATGTTCTGCACATGCTTGGATGCGCGTTGACGGGGAATTAGAACCACGCCTGCCCCGACCAAGAGAAGCGTTCCGGCCGCGATCGGGATGGCCACTCCGCCCGCACCTGTGTGGGGCAAATCAGGAATGACCGGGTCAGGGAGGACCGGAGTTTCAGTTTCGTCTTCCTGGTCGGGCAAACCTGGCACGGAGCCGGTGGCAACGTTGTGCACCAAGCCTGTTGCCGCATCGGCTTTAGTAACCGTGTAGAAGTAAGCGGGGTTGTCGACACAGTTCACTGTTTTCCCGGGTTTCAGCACGGTTCCTGTTGCTAGGCATTCAACTGTTTTGGCGCCAAGCAAAGGGTCAGACACACGCAGGGTCTTCAGGTCGACGTTTCCGGTGTTCTTAGCGGTAAACCCATAGTGGATGACGTACCCCGTCATGGCCTTACCGTCATTGATTTTCTTCCCAGAGTCATCTTTGATTTCAACAACCCGTTTACTGAACTGATATTTCGGGTCGATCGTGAGATCGGTTGTCGTGGATGTCGCAGGGGGCAGACCAGGAACATTCCCGATTGCTTGGTTCACGACTTTCCCACTTGTCTGGTCGCTCTTGGTGATTGTGTGCGTGTACCTCTTGACGCATTCGACACTTTCGCCTGGCAGGAGCGAGGACTGAGGGGCAAAACACTCCACTGCTGACAAGCCCAGCAGCTCATCATCGATCTTGAGGGTTGTTAGGGCCACGTCTCCAGTGTTTTTTGCAGTGAACCAGTAGGTGATTTTGTCGCCGGCAATCGCGCCGTCGAAGCCTCGATCGTTCTCAGCGAACGTCACCTTTGAGTGCTTTACAAATTGGAACGATGGCGTGCCTATAGGAGTGGTCACATGGCTTTTGCAGACGGAGACCTCGTCGTTGTTCGTGCAAACACTGTCGGCGATATTTTCTACGGTATTGACAAGGGAACCCGATGCGGGGATAGAAACCACTTTTGCTACGACTACGTCCGTGAAAGAGCCAGTCGAAGTCAGAATGCGTGGTCCCCACACGATTTCTCGCGTTGCGCTGTTGTAGGAGCCCCCATTTGTTACCGACAGGAGCTGCAGTCCCGCTGGAAGAACATCAGTGGTCACCACGTTGTTGACGGCACGTGAGTTGTCCGCCCCTGGCTTGGTCGTGATTGTGTAGGTTATCGTGTCGCCCAGCGTCGGCTTGGAGTTACTTCCCTGCGTCGTGAAAGTAGCTGATTTCTTAGTGGTCAATGACAGGTGGGTTGCGCCTGCTCCCGAGGGGGTACCGGTCGTAACCGTGCCTTGCCACTGCAAATCTCGGCCCGGCGCATTCCAGTTCGTGGTGATTTTGAATGGGTAACTCTTTGCGGCTTCTCCAAAGAAGGGTCCGGCCTCGATCCGAAATGTGCCCGATGGTACGTCGGTGGGGGTGGCCACGGCCTGTGCGAAGGTTAGTGTTGCGCTCAAATTATCTGAAGATACGGAGCAGCTGGCTCCGGGTATGGCACTGATTTTCCCGAGGCTGCGCCTTTCATAGAATCCGTCTGCACGAAAGCCCTCGAAAATAACTGATGGGCGCTCACATCCTCCGTATTGAAGACCTGGACTTCCGGATGCGAATGTGACTTTGAGTCCGTTCTTCATTTGAGGTGGCGCAACTTTGAGTGCGGGCGATACGGACGGCAGATTGCCCGCGGCCGTGCCAGAACCTGGAACAAAATCATTGGTTTGGTTGGCTTGCCCGGGAATCTTCACAGTGGCATTTGGCCCCAAGAGTGTCCCGTCTGCCCCCAAGATGTTGAACGTATACGTCTTAAGGGTGTTCTTATTTGCGGTCTTGATTTGTAGTTCGATAAAGCCTTTTATCGCAACGTGTCCAGCAACCTCATCCGTGAGGATGACGTTCAAGGTTTTGAACGCGGCTCCCGGGACGCCATCTGTGCCTTCGCCAACCTTCGTTACTGCGAAAACTTTCCCAGAAGAATCCTTAATCTCTCGATTTGCACCATTATTCGCGAAGCCGAAGGGGAGAGGAGCGGTGACGCTGTAAACGTCTCCGGGTTGGGCATTATCGGGGACATGGATAACCATCGTTACCGCTAATGGAGTCTCACTTGACACGGTCCCGCCGGCGGGAAAATCCAAGAGCGTCACGCTGGGGAAGATGTCGGCGTAAGAAACCGTGCTGAGGGGCGCAATGGAGCGCAGCATGCGAGACATAGGAGTCTTACCGGGGGCATCTTCGTAATGGGTGATTCCCGAGCGTAAGATAGTCCGCTCACCCGTGTCTGGATCAACGAAGACTTCTTCGTCGAAATGGCTCTGGTCGTTGTAGATTTCCTCTTCGCTTGTCGGGTTGTTTTCAGGTGAACCGTCAGTTCCTTCGGGAGAAGTGCTTTTCTCCGGCAACGATTCGAGCGGGTCTTCCGAGGGGTCTCCATGTGGCACAACACCTTCAGAAAAGCCTTCCTCGACACTTTCCAAAACTGAAACGGAGGATTCTTCAGGGGGCGGGGACCCAGGATCCTCACTGATTCCAGCGGCCATCGCTGTGGCAGCGAGTGTGGCCGCGGCTACGCCCGCAGACAGTGTGCAGACTGCTGTCCGCACCAATCTGCGGCGCCGAGGTGCTTTGACCGTTATCGTCATCTTCTTCTCCTTGGAGGCGTGGTATCTTCTCCGATTTGTGCCGAGTTGTCGGCCACAAAACTGGACGAAGACCACGCTAGGAATCATCAGCCCAAGGCGTCCTCCACAAAATGGGAGGCTGTGGACAAAGCTGAAGATGATCGATGGGGGATGGGAACGATTCCTGCCACCAGGTGATCCCGTGTGTGCCAGGATGCCCCGCTTGATGCCGGAGATTCCTTAGCTGGAATTCCTAGCTGGAAAGCCGGTTACGGGCTTATAAGCATCGAACTTGCGGAGAACCGTGCTACCGGGCTGCCGGCCATAATTGATGTCTAAACTCTGGGGTTTTCGTTGGGATGGTGGGGAAAGGTGGGGGTTTGTAAGCTTTTTAGCTTATGGATCGGTAAAGCGCGTAGGGCCCCAGATTTTCGTGAGTTGTGCACTAAAGGGCTGTGCTGGTTTCCTCCATTGATGGGAAGACCAGCATCAAAACGTAAGTGCCCAACGTACGGGCAAATTGGGTCGAAATGAAACGGCGCCGGACTCACCGCCGAAGAAGGACTCCGGCCCAGAAAAAAGCTGGGCAGGAAGATAGCAACGCTAACGACACGCCCAAACCACAAAATAGAGGCACCAAATATGGCCGGCAGTCCCCGAGATCCCGAACTTGCCCTCATGGGCGCCTAGGGGCAACGAAAAGCGGGGCCCCTTCCAAATGGAAAGAGCCCCGCTTACTGCTCGGTGACGCCCTGTTCGACCTGCCTCCTATATATAGAAGAGTCGACGCGGGCGGTGCACTACCGGGCAAACTTAGGCATTAGGCATTGATCGAGAATGCTGCGATCATCTGGAGCACGCCGTAAACGATGGCCGAGATGCCGAAGACCCACCACAGAGCGGCAAAGCCGTACAGTGGCGAGAACAGGATCATTGCGCCTGCAAGGATAGAGATGATGGCGAAGAAAACGGTCCAACCCTTGGAATCAGACTGACCCAGGTACATGAAGGCGAAGATGCCTTCCAGGATCCAGGCAAGTCCAATCGAGATGGTCATGAACAGTGCGAAGAACACCGCGGTTGCCCCGATGTTCGCAAGTGCGATCACGCCAGCTACAACCAGCAGGACGCCAAGGAGCATACGGCCGATTCGTGACCAGCCGCCCATTCCGGCGGAGAAGATGCCTGAACCGAAGTAGACGATTCCACCGACGATTGCGTATAGAGCGAAGATTACTGCCCCGGCACCCATGAACGCAGTTGCGCTCTTGCCAGGCCAAACCAGGATGATGATCCCCGCGATTACGGCCAGGAGTCCGAAAATCCCCAACCAGACGCGAAGAGCCCCTCTGGTACCGGAGCCAATTTGCATAGACATAAGTTTGAAGTGCCTTTCAGCTTTTGCTTACTGTGTCTCAGCAGACCGACTTCGAAGTAAGGAAGACTCTCAGTCTTCCGGATCGATTAGGCCCTTTTGGTACGCCTTTGTGAGGCGGCGAGGGACTGTAATCTCACGACCGCCAACTTTGATGGTTTGAAGCTGGTCTAGCTTCGCTTTCCATGCGGAACGGCGGGTGCGAGTGTTCGAACGCGACATCTTGCGCTTAGGTACTGCCATCGCGGTGTCGCTCCTTCCAAGTAGTCAAGTCAACTGATCGATGCCACGGGGCATCAGACTGTCCTGGCATGGAACGGCTTTTGAGCGCGTTCTTTGCACAGGACCGCGATCAATCTTGTCATGGTTGGCGCGCTTGATCCAACCATGATGCAAGAATGTCGGCATGCTCACGCTTGTGAAAGACCAAACCGCCACTGCTGAGATCGAGGTGAAGCGGTCCAAGTTTCTCTCACTTCTGACCCGGGTTGATGACGAACCATCTGCTCGCGAAGTGATTAACGAGGTCCGCCGAACCTACCCAGACGCACGCCACCATTGCAGCGCTTTTGTGCTCTTCAACGAGGATGGCCCCAATCGCATGCATTCTTCCGATGACGGAGAACCCTCGGGAACCGCTGGGCCACCCATGCTCGATACTTTGGTATCTGCTGGGCTCTCCGACGTAGTTGCGGTCGTCACTCGCTATTTTGGGGGAACTCTTCTGGGTACAGGCGGCCTGGTCCGCGCATATTCGGAAGCAACATCCGCGGCCATCGAAAACGCCCAGATAGTCGAGGTTAAGAACCTGGATTTGGTTCAGGTCACTGTTCCTCTCGACATTGCAGGGCGCCTGGACGCAGAAATCAGGAATGCTGGGTTCAGCGTCCAAGAAGCGGATTGGGGCCATGAACTTCGTCTTAGCGTTGCCCTGGGCGAGGACGACCAGGAAGCTTTGCGCGACTTGGTTGCCTCTGCTACGCGGGCAACCCCGCAGATCGAGTCAATGGGCAGCGTGCGCCACGAGGTGAGACACAGGTCCCGCACTTAGGTCCAAAGGCTTAGGCTCAAGGCGTGTTCGCGACCCGTTTGGAAATTTCAGTCTTTGCTGGCCCGCTCACGCCGTTTTCATTCTCCGGCTGCTGTCTGTGTCTTTAGGGACCGCAGATTTAAGGACATGTTCGGCCCTCGCGATTAGCCCCAGGTCCTCTTCGGTCCCCTCGCATTGTCGTTGACGATGCACCTTCGCTCTGCCTGCCCTTTAGGGACGTCCGGTCCTGCCGGACAGCCACCGGCTCTGTCCGAAAAACAAGGGAGGCGGACCCTAGGACCACTCTTCGGCATTTCCGCCCAACCGCTTGAATAATTGAAACGAGAAGAAAATGAGCAACATTCACCAGCGAATCTCAGACACCATTGGCCACACGCCCCTCGTAAAAGTGGGAAGTCTCAGCCAGGACGGCACTTTGGTTGCAGCAAAACTCGAGTCATTCAATCCCGCAGGTTCCGTCAAAGACCGCGTTGCAAGGTCCATTGTTGATGCCGCTGAAGAATCAGGCGAGCTCAAGCCCGGTGGAACAATTGTTGAGGCGACCTCGGGAAACACCGGGATTGCCCTTGCGATGATTGGCGCCGCCCGCGGGTACAACGTGATCCTCACTATGCCCTCGTCGATGAGTGCGGAACGCAGGGCGCTAATGCGCGCATACGGTGCGGATGTCGTTCTGACCGATCCCGCTTTGGGAATGGCGGGGGCTGTGGAGGCGGCTAATGACATTGTGAACTCGACTGATAACACCATCGCAGCACATCAGTTCGAGACGGACGCGAACCCCGAGGCGCACCGCCGCACCACCGCAGAAGAGATCTGGGCCGACACTGAGGGCCAAGTGGATATTGTCGTAGCTGGCGTTGGCACCGGAGGAACAATCACCGGGGTGGGGGAGGTCCTCAAAGCCCGTAAACCCAGTGTCCAAATGGTTGCCGTGGAACCGGCGGAGTCCGCGCTGCTAAGCGGCGAGGGGGCTGGTCCTCACATGATCCAGGGCATCGGCGCCAACTTCGTTCCAAGCGTTCTGAATCTGGACGTGGTCGATGAGGTCATTGCGATTCCTTCAGAGCTGGCCATCAAGACGGCTCGTAAGGCGGCGAAGGACGAGGGGCTCTTAGTGGGCATCTCATCGGGCGCAGCGCTTGCTGCAGCCGCACGGGTCGCATCGCGCCCCGAAAACAAAGGGAAAACCATCGTGGTTATCCTCCCTGACACGGGTGAGCGCTACCTGACAACCAAACTATTCTCCGACTTGATGGACTGAGGCACCCCTTGAAAATCCCGCACCCTTTCAAACAAATGCGGCAGGACCTGCAGGCCGCGACCGAACGTGACCCCGCCGCCAGCAGCCCACTTGAAGTGGCGCTTCTGTACCCGGGAGTTCATGCGGTGTGGTCATACCGCATCTCTCATTCCCTCTGGAATCACGGGATGCGACTCCCGGCGCGCCTCATGCAAAACGCGACACGGTTCTTCACGGGGGTGGACATCCACCCTGCTGCGACCATTGGAGAACGTCCTTTTATCGATCACGCAATGGGCGTCGTGATCGGAGAGACCGCCGAGATTGGTGACGATGTGCTGATCTTTCACCAGGTCACTCTGGGCGGGGTCACCATGACACCCGGGAAACGCCATCCCACCGTCGGCGACCGAGTCATCCTGGGGGCAGGCGCCAAAATCTTGGGTCCCGTGACGGTTTCCTCGGACGCAAAAGTGGGTGCGAACGCAGTCGTTGTCCACGACGTCCCGGAGAAGGGGGTCGCTGTGGGAGTGCCCTCGCACCTGGTTTCAAGAGACGGTTCCCGCGGCTCCCAGCGCCATGGGCTCTTGGAGAAGAGGACCGGTAGGGGCTCCCGTGAAGCGTCTGCGTGCCTGCCAAGCGAGCGAGACCACGTTCTAGTGAGCGAAGAAACCAAGGTCGAACGGTCTTCGGTGAAGACTGAGTCGGGCAGCGTTGAAGTGCAGAAAGCCTCGTACGGGTTCTGCAAGACGTACGTTCATGAAGACGGAGTGATGGTCGAACCCGCCATGTACATATAGTGCGTCCGTTACGTGTGGAGAACGCATAGGGTGGCGGTACGAGGAGTCCTGCGACGAATCACCGCGACCCAAATGCAGTCATTCGGTCGCGTCATAAACTAGCCTTAATGCATGACCGAACTAACATTCAAGGCTGATGCGCAGGCCGTCGGTACGGATTTGTCGGTCGAAGGTTTGGAACTGGCAACACTGACGGCATACGACATCCCCGCGCTCGCTTCTCTTTCCTTGGCCGCCTACGGCCAGGACCAAACCGCTGAGAACTTTTGGGAAGCAACGGATGAGCTGCGACTCTATTTCGACGGAGCATTTGGTGCTCCGCGCGATGATTCCTTCGTAGGAGCATGGCAGGATGGCGCCCTGGTGGGCGCTATTTTTGTGGTGCTCGATTCGCCTTTCGAGGGCGTTCCTAGGGGCCCTTTTGTCTTGGACCTCATCGTCGACCCGGAGTATCGACGCCAAGGAATTGCTACCGCACTGGTGGGGGAGGTCGGCTCCCGCATAGAGGGTTGGGGCTACGATTCCGTGACCTTACGGCTTGACGCGAGGCAGATGCCGGAGGCTTTCAACCTGTACCGCCAGCTGGGGTTTGCCCCGCTGAGCGAAAATGTTCCGGACGGGGACTGAGCAGAACTTGTTGGGGCTTACGCCCCTCGACGGCCAGTTACCGTTGGCAGTTGCTACACCAGAAGAGGCGTCTGCCCTGGACCGTCTTCTCTGAGATCGGTTTACCGCAAACTAGACAGGGACGCCCCGCGCGGTGGTAGGCGTACCACTTGAGCGCCTCCGGGTCTTGTTCGAGGGCTACTTGCATTTCTGGGCTCTCGGCGTCTGGAAGGTCTCCTTCCCGCACGGTCCGGATCTTTCCGGTTCGAACCCCGTCTTCCAAGAGATCAACGTAATCGTCCCAGAGCCTCAGAAGTCGCTGCCGGGAAACGTTGGCCCCCTTGCGCATCGGGGAAATCCCCTGCCTAAACAGCCCCTCGGCTCGATAGATGTTTCCTACCCCCGCAATCACCGACTGGTCCATGACCAATTCGCCGACGGCGCGGCGGGAAGACCTCACCCGGTTCGCGAACTCCTCCGCTTGGCTTTTCTCACGCGCATTTGGTCCCAGGGGATCTGGGCCCAGTCGGTCTAAGACTGTGTCGACTTCGCCCTCGTCCAACACCTCACACTGGTTGGGCCCGTTGAGATCTGCGGCAACTTGACCGTTGTCGATGCGGAGGCGAACAGCGCCACGCGGCAGGGGCGGCTGCCAGGAGAAGTCATCATCTTCCTGTGCATTGTCGGCTGGATTGTCGGCCGAGGCAGCAACGAAGGTAGCCGCGTCCGTGTCCCCATGGCGCGTATGCGGATTCGAGGCCACGCGTGGGGCGCCAATCGATTCGGCGATCCCGACCCCATCAGCCGCATGGAAACGCCAAGCCCCGTAGAGCCCCAGGTGTACATGCAACCAAAACGGCACGTCATCTGAGTCCGCGTCGAAGCGCAAGAAAAGGTGTTTCCCAACCGAATACGCATCGGTCATAATTCGACCGTCCAGAAGCGCTGCGCCTTGCTCAAACCTTCCCTGAGGGGAAGATGTGTGGCACTTTGAACCGACGAACCATTCTTGGAACGTCAGGGCAAGCCGGCGAAGCGAATGGCCTTCTGGCACGGTCTACTACGTCTCCTTGCTATTTCTTCGGCTGCGGCACAACAAAGTTGACCAGGCCGGGTGCCCGGACGATCACCTTCACGGGCTGTGCGCCACCGAAGGCGCGTTGCACACTGTCCTGCTCGCGGGCCAGCTTTTCGAGGTCCTCTTCAGAGATACTGGCAGGAACGTCGAACTTCCCCCGCAGCTTCCCATTGACCTGGACAATGCACGTCACCGTGTCTTCCACCAGTAGGGATTCATCCTCAACAACAGGGAAGTCATGGAGCGCCAACGACTCTGTGTGCCCCAACTTGCTCCACAGTTCTTCCGCGATGTGGGGGGCGACAGGGGCCAGCATCAACACCAGGGGCTCGACCGCTTCACGCGGCGGATTTTTCAGGCCCGTGAGGTGGTTATTCAGCACGATCAAACGAGCAATCGCAGTGTTCAGCCGCATATTGTCGAACTCTTCGGTTGCTTCCGTGATGGTTTTGGCAACCAGGCGTTTAGTCTCCAGGTCCGCGGGTTCGTCGCTGACCAGAAGTTCGCCGGTATCCTCGTCGATCACGTTGCGCCAGAGTCTCTGAAGGAAACGGACGGACCCTGACACTGCACGAGTTTCCCACGGCCGTGAAATATCGAGGGGTGCCATCGACATCTCGAAGACACGGAAAGCATCGGCACCGTAGCGGTCGCACATTTCGTCCGGAGTCACGGAGTTTTTCAGGGACTTGCCCATCTTCCCGTACTCGCGGGTCACCGGTTCACCCTTGTAGGTGAAGCCCGTTTCTGGGGTGCCCTCGACCTCTTCCGCGGGAACGTAAACCCCGCGGGAGTCGGTGTAGGCGTAGGCCAGGATGTAACCCTGATTGAACAGGCGGTGGAAAGGTTCGGCCGAGGCCACATAGCCCAAGTCGAACAGCACCTTCTGCCAGAACCGGGCGTACAGCAGGTGCAACACCGCGTGCTCCACCCCGCCGACGTAAAGGTCCACGCCCCCGGACACCTTGTCTTTATTTGGGCCCAGCCAGTACTGGTCGTTGACGCGGTTGATCAGTTCTTTGGCGTCGGTGGGGTCGATGTAGCGCAACTCGTAGTAGCAGGAGCCAGCCCAGTTCGGCATGGTATTTGTGTCCCGCACATAGTGTTGCTTGCCCTCGCCCAAATCCATTTCCACGTTCACCCACTCGGGCACGCGCGCCAACGGCGTTTCCGGCGATGACTCCGCATCATCGGGTTCAAACGTCCGAGGCGAGAAGTCATCCAAGTGGGGGAGGAGGACCGGCAACTGGTCCTCGGGCAGCGCGTGAACGCGGCCGTCATCGCTGTAGACAACAGGGAAGGGCTCACCCCAGTACCGCTGACGGGAGAACAGCCAGTCGCGTAGGCGGAAGGTCGTGGTGGCCTCGCCAATCTCCTCGGCATCCAACCACTCGGTGATCTTCGCGATCGCTTCTTCCTTGCGGAGCCCATTGATAGAGAAGCCATCGCGGCTGGAGTTCACAATGACGCCGTCGCCGATCCAGGGCTCTTCTTGGTTGTCGAAACCTTCGGGGGCGTCATCGGCATCAGTCGGGGCAATGGTCGGAACGATATCCAGGTCGAACGTCTTGGCGAACTGGAAGTCACGCTCATCATGAGCAGGGACAGCCATGATCGCGCCCGTGCCGTAACCCATCAGAACGTAGTCTGCGGTGAAGACAGGGATGTCTTTGCCATTCACCGGGTTTGTGGCGTACAGGCCAGTGAAGACTCCTGTCTTGCCACCCGCCTCGGCTTGACGTTCGACGTCGGTCTTCCGGGCGGCCTCGGCCCTGTACTCCTTGACGGCTTCCGCAGGGCTGGTCTTCCCGCCGGTCCACGCGTCCCGGGTCCCTTCCGGCCAGTCTGTAGGCAGGTCGGCTTCCAACAGGGGGTGCTCTGGTGAAACCACCATGAATGTTGCGCCAAACAGGGTGTCGGGCCGCGTGGTGAAGACTTCCAGGGATCCTCGTCCATCCACCTCAAAAGTCACGTTGGCGCCGAGGGATTTTCCGATCCAATGCCGCTGCATCAGACGGACCTTCTCAGGCCAGTCAATGTCGTCCAGCGCTTCTGCCAGGCGGTCCGAGTAAGCGGTGATCCTCATGTTCCACTGGCGCAGGTTCCGTGTGAAGACAGGGAAATCTCCGCGTTCGGAGCGGCCGTCAGCGGTGACTTCCTCATTCGCCAAAACTGTTCCCAAACCGGGGCACCAGTTAACCGGGGACTCTGACAAGTAAGCGAGCCGGTAGCCCGAGAGCACATCGTGCTGCTCAATCGAAGTGAGATCCGCCCAGGGACGACCATCCGGCGTTTCCATTTGGCCGGTTTCAAACTTCGCAACCAACTCAGAGATGGGTCGCGCGGCTCCCATGCCGCCCTCACCATTCGGGGCTTCCGGGTCATACCAAGAGTTGTAGATCTGCAAGAAGATCCACTGCGTCCACTTCACATAGTCGTCATCAATGGTCGCAAACGAACGCCGAGGGTCATGGGAAAGCCCAATCCGCTCCAACTGGCGCTGGTAAACGGAGATGGCCTTCTCTGTTGTGTCACGCGGATGCTGACCTGTTTGGATGGCGTACTGCTCCGCAGGCAAACCGAAGGCGTCATAACCCAACGTGTAGAGGACGTTCTTGCCCTTCATCCGCTGGTACCGTGCCAGGATGTCAGTGGCGATGTAACCGAGCGGGTGGCCGACGTGAAGTCCCGTGCCCGAGGGGTAAGGGAACATATCCAAGACGTACCAGGGCTCAAGGTCTGCCCGAGGACCCGCCAATTCACCCACCGGATTATCGGCGTTGAACGTGCCCGCCTTCGCCCATTTTGCTTGCCATTCCCGCTCAATCTCACCGGCCATCGCAGCCGTGTAGCGGTACTTCGGTTCGTCAGAGGCCTTTGAAGCCATAACTTTTTACCCCCTGGTTAATCCCGGTCCAGGTTAGCTCAGCAAAGGGCATTGTCTCCAAGCGATCTGCGGCTTGGCGAGGGTGTGGTCCAACACCACTTACTTGGTCGCGTCTAGTGGGGCGCGGCGAACTGGTTTCGAGGGGGCTTTGTACGAGGTTTCCCGAGGAGGAAACGGTAGAAACACTGGCCCCTGCAGTTCTTACCCGCGACAATGGGAGCATGAGCACTGTTTTTGAAATGATTATTGAAGGTCAGATTCCCGGCAAGTTTGTTTGGAAGGACGATCGCTGCGTTGCAATCATGACGATTGAGCCAGTGGCCCCCGGCCACGTCCTCGTCATTCCTCGTGCCCCGATTAGCAAGTGGACCGAGCTGGACCCGGCGGACTTGGATCGCGTGATGCGGGTCGCGCAGATTATCGGGAGGGCGCAGGAAGACGCGTTCGATGTGCCTCGGAGTGTCGTTGTCATTGCGGGGTTCGAGGTTCCACACACCCACGTTCACGTAATCCCTGCCGTTACGGAGTCTCAAGCCTCCTTGCGTGGGGCTAAAGCTGCCTCGGATGAGGACCTGAGCCAAGCCGCCGACAAACTGCGGGCAGTACTGCGCAAGCAGGGATATGAAGCTGAGGTAGATGGTTAGGGAACCTCGTCCACCTCGCACTGTTGCACGTGCACGGCTGGCAGGAGGTTAGAAGAGCATCGCGATTTTGTCGGGCATCCCAAGAACGATGACCAAGATGACAATCAGATAGAGCCCGATCGCGACGGCCCACCAGTAACGCAGCAGTACCTTGCCGTTGCGACGTGCTGACTTCCCGAATGCGCCCGACGCGAGTGCAGAAAACCAGATTAGAGGCGACGCGCTAAGGATCGCGAACCAGATCCCCATGCAGTACGGACACAGGGAGTCGAAGACCGCCACCGACAGGTAGAGGAAGTACGCGACGTAGCCCATTCCCAGAGTTATGCCGGCAGCCATGACCCACCAGAGGAACTGGGGAAGGCCGTTGCCGAACATCAGGACTGCGGAAACTCCGAGGAGTGCGCCGAACGCGAGAAGACCCACAGCGGAGTTTGGGAAACCGAAGAACAGGTGAGCGGACGAGGACATGAGCGAGTCCGAGCAACCAACCAGTGGGTTGATGTCACACCCGAGCGCTGAGTCTGGGTCATGTAATACCTGCAGTTCAGAGGCCAATAGCCCAAACGCGCAGTACAGGGCGATGAGGGAAAGAACGACCAGTGCGATCCCCACCCAAGGCCGGTTCCATTTCGCCACCTTCGCCTCTGAGCTCTTCTCTGCTCCTGCGGCCATGAATGCTCCGTTCGATCTGTACCTGTCATTCCAAAGATACTGTGGTGACGCGGGTTTGGCCTAGACCCTATCAATCCGCTTTTTGCAGTGTGCGAAGCGCAACATGTCTCGGTGGTGACTTGGCGCGAAGCGCTCCCGTGTTCTAAAGTCTTAAGGCACAAACCAAGCGCCATTAGCTCAGTTGGCTAGAGCAACAGACTCTTAATCTGTGGGTCC
>ERZ1031159.18-NODE-18-length-38295-cov-13.279603_pt1 | contig 38295 bp, 35 predicted proteins | sample MGYA00516706_ERZ1031159 | MGnify/ENA primary metagenome ERZ1031159 (study PRJEB33719, sample SAMN04262508) | wastewater metagenome | biome: rural village; feature: composting latrine chamber; material: composting feces with ash | place: El Salvador | collected... | reverse complement strand
AGAGCCATGGATCTCTTGGCCGACAACAACATCCGAGTGATCCTTTCGACCCCCAACAGCCTCACCACCGCCATGGTTCACCTGGACCTACCCGGAAGCTATGCCGGTGCGACGCGACGACACGCAACTAATCCACGGATCCCGCGACACCTATAACCCGTCTGCGATCTCCTACCGGCAAGCGGCGGCCCGCATTACGCGAAAACTGGCGCAACGCTACGCTGACCATCCGGCTCTCTACATGTGGCACCTGCACAACGAGTACGGAACCACGTCGGTGGGGCCCGTCTCCGACGCGGCTTTCCGCGTGTGGCTGCGTGAACAGTACGGCACCTTGGACGCCCTGAACGAAGCCTGGCACACACGATTTTGGTCCCAGTTGTACACGCAGTGGTCACAGATCACCTGCCCGCGCAGCACCCAGTACTTGGACAACCCCGGGCACCTGCTTGCCTACAAGCGTTTCGCCGCGGACGAATTACTGGCTTGTCTGCGCGAACAAATGGAAATCGTCAAAGAGATCACGCCGCACATTCCAGCGACAACGAACTTCATCTTGCCCACGTGGAACAACTATGACGTGTGGGATTTTTCCGAGGCCGTGAACATTGTTTCGGTCGACCATTACCTGGATTCAGTGACACTTGATGGTGAAGCGCACGCCGCGTTCGGCGCGGATCTTGCCCGGTCCTTGAACCAGGGAGACCCGTGGCTGCTAATGGAGCAGGCAACCACCGTCATCTCGGACCACAACCGCGGCATCACCCACAGCCGTGAACCAGGGCGTCTGTTGCGCAACACGTTGCAGTACTTGTCGCGAGGATCCAGTTCCAGCCTGTTTTTCCAGTGGCGAACCGGTGTGGGTGGCTCTGAGTTCTTCCACACGGGCATGGTGCCCCACACTGGGGAGGATTCCCGCACCTACCGCGAAATCTCAGAACTCGGAGCTGTGCTGAAGGACCTGGCCCCCATCGCCGCTCTCCCAGGCAACGATCAACGTACGGTCAGTCCACAGATCGCAATCGTGTGGGAATCTGACGCCTGGTGGGCCACTGAGACGCGGGGTTTACCCAGTTCTCTGCTGGAGTTCTTCCCTTCTTTGCGCGAAGTGCACAAGGCTCTCTGGTACCAGGGGTTCACCACCGACTTCGCGCAGCTGGGCGGTGATCTGTCCCAGTACGACCTTGTTTTGATCCCCAGTTGTATCCCGGTCAGCGATGAGCAGGCAGCAAATCTGGAAAGCTATGTTCGCGCTGGCGGACACGCTGCGGCGTGGTTCTTCACCGGCTCCACCGACCAGTACCTTCGGGTGCGCGCGGGACGCACGTTTAATGCGGCAGTCGCCCCCACGCTTGGGGTAAGAGTCGAAGAGCATTGGCCCTTGGCCCCAGAAGAACCTGTCGCATTATCGAACGGCATGTCAGGCGCTCTGTGGAGTGAAACCATCCACCTTGAGGGCGCCGAATCCCTGGTCGAGTATCGCGAGGGGCCCTTGGACGGTTTGCCCGCGATCACTCGGCACCGATTGGGCGAGGGCACTGCCACCTACATTTCGACATCCATTGAGGGCGAGGAATTGCAGACATTCCTGGCCTCGCTTGCGACCGAAGCAGGAATAGCAAAAGACCACCCCGACAGCGGAAACGGACTTGAAATCGTCACACGCTCCGCCGGGACGGAACGCTACGCCTTCGTGCTGAATCACTCGTCCAGAGCACGCACCGTGACCATCTCGGGCACAGACACCATCAGTGGTCAAAAGTTAGGACCGACCCTGAACATGGCGCCCAAAACCTGGAGAGTGATCACCCTGTAGCACAGGCCCCCGCCACGCCCCCACCGGTGTTCGGCGCTGCACCGAAACGTCGAGCCGAAACCTGCTTGATGATTCCCTCTTGTGCCATCAGGCGGTAGTCCCAGATGACCACCCTCAACAAGGTGTGACAATGATCTGGTGACTGAGCAAATAACAATCGAAGAGGCCACGCCCAAAACAGAGCAGTTCTTGACGGACCTCCGCACCGTGATCGAAATAGATGATTCGAGCAGGCGGCGTGCGGAGTACTCCACGGACGCCTCCAATTACCGGGTGGTTCCCGTCGCCGTTGCGTTCCCTCGAAGTCAAGAAGAGGTGGTGAAGGCTCTAACCATCGCTCGCCACTACGACGTCCCCGTCACTTCCCGAGGCGCCGGGACTTCTGTTGCCGGGAATGCGGTCGGCCCGGGACTGGTGTTTGACTTCTCTCGTCACATGAACCGGGTGTTGTCTGTTGATCCCGAAACTCGCACAGCGCGAGTTGAACCAGGCGTAATCCTCACGGACCTGCAAGAAGCCTGCGCACCGTTCGGACTCTGGTTCGGACCAGACCCCAGCACAAAGAACCGAGCCACACTCGGCGGGATGATCGGCAACAACGCTTGTGGGCCACACGCTCTGGCGTACGGCAAAACCTCCGACTCAGTCCTGAGTTTGAAGGTAGTAGACGGACGAGGGCGCCAATTTGAAGCCAGTTCGGGCGAAGAATCTGTTGCGAAAGTTACCGGACTAAAGACACTGATCGATAACAATCTGGCCCTCCTTCGAACTGAACTGGGCCGTTTCGGACGTCAAGTCTCCGGTTATTCCCTGGAGCACCTCCTCCCAGAAAACAAGTACGACCTAGCCAAGGCTCTGGTCGGCACTGAAGGAACCTGTGTCACCATCCTTGAGGCCACCGTCGCGCTCCAACCGATCCCGAAACACAGGATCTTGGTGGTGCTCGGATTTGAAGACATGGTTGCCGCTGCCGATGCGGTGCCTCGCCTCCTCCCCCTGAATCCCCTGGCAATCGAGGGGATGGACAAACGCCTGGTCGAAATTGTTCGGGAGAACAAGGGAAGCGTCCCCCAGTTGCCATCCGGTGGCGGCTGGCTTTTCTGCGAAGTGGGCGCCAGTCGCGAAGCCGAGGAAAACCAGGACCCTCGCGTAGGGGAAGAAAGCGCTAAGGCTGCTGCTCACGAACTGGTGGCCGCATCGGGCGCACTGTCACATCGCATCGTAGAGAACGGCCCCGAAGAGGCGGCACTGTGGCGCATTCGCGCAGACGGCGTGGGTCTTGCCGGCCGCACCCCCGGAGGTAACCAGGCGTGGCCTGGGTGGGAAGACGCTGCCGTGCCCCCGGTAAACCTCGGCGCCTACCTACGTGATTTTGAGGCGTTGATGGGCCGCTACGGCGTGGAAGGGCTGCCGTACGGACACTTCGGGGACGGGTGCATCCACGTTCGCCTCGGCATTCCCTTGGACAGCGAAGACGACGTGCCGAAGTTCCGCTCTTTCATGGAGGATGCAGCAAGACTGGTTGGCCGCTACGGCGGGTCCATCTCAGGGGAGCACGGAGATGGGCGAGCCCGAGGGGCGCTCCTGCCACACATGTACTCCGACCAAGCGATTGAACTGTTTGAACAGTTCAAAGGCCTCTTTGATCCGCAGAACACCTTGAACCCGGGTGTCCTCGTATCCCCTGCCCCCATCACAGAATCGTTGAGGCGCCCGTCGGCGAAACAGATCCGAGGGAAAGGTTTTTCTTTCGCAGAAGAAGATGGAGATTTCACTGCAGCCGTTCATAGGTGCGTTGGTGTCGGCAAATGTCGAGCCGACAACTTCGGCATCGGCAACTTCATGTGCCCCAGTTACCAGGCCACAAAGGACGAGAAGGATGTGACCCGCGGCCGAGCCAGGGTCCTCCAAGACATGATTGCGGGCGCGTTCAAAGGCGATTGGAACTCGCCGGAAGTTGCCGAGTCTCTGGATCTGTGCCTGTCCTGCAAAGCGTGCGGCACAGACTGCCCCGCCGGCGTAGACATGACGATGTTCAAGTCAGAAGTCAACTACCGGAAGTACAAGAACCGGTTGCGCCCGATGAACCATTACGTTCTCGGCTGGCTGCCTCGGTGGGCGAAAGTGGCAACTGAAGTTCCACCCGTTGCTGCCCTGGCGAACTGGGCGTTGTCGATCAACTGGATTAAAGGCGCTGTCTTCTACGTTTCAAGGCTAGATTCACGCCGCCAAATGACCGCATTCACCACCCAGCGGTTCTCCAGATGGTTCAAGAAGACCCAGGTGGCCTCGGACCTCACCACAAAAGAAACCAAGAAGACACGCGACGTGATTCTGTGGGCAGACTCCTTCAGCGAATACTTGGATCCGCGAGGCGCTGAAGCGATGGTGGAAGTGTTGCAGGACGCGGGGTACACGGTTCGAATCCCCTCGGCCACAGCCTGTTGCGGCCTAACCTGGATCTCCACCGGACAACTGGACGGGGCGAAGGCTCACCTGCGCAGAACCCTGGACATGTTAGGACCCGCCGCCGAAAAGGGAGCGCCCATCATCGGGGTTGAGCCCTCCTGCACCTCCGTGTTGCGCAGTGACCTGCAAGAACTGCTGCCCGACGACCCACGTTCCTGGGCCGTCAAATCGATGACGAAGACCCTGGCGGAACTCCTCACGGACCCTGACCTGGGCCCCGGACCCGAATGGTTCGAATCCCGCACCCTGGAAGGAACGGAAGTCATCGCGCAACCTCACTGCCACCAGTACGCGGTCATGGGATACGGACCCGACCTGGAACTGATGAAGTCCCTGGGAGCCAACGTCACAGCGCTGTCGGGATGCTGTGGTTTAGCGGGGAACTTCGGAATGGAGAAGGGCCACTATGACGTTTCGGTAGCGGTCGCCGAAAATCAACTGTTACCCGCCTTGAGGGAAGCGGGCTTGCCTCAAGAAGGATCAAATACGGTGTACTTGGCCGACGGCTACTCCTGCAGAACACAGGCAGAACAGTTGGCGAACGTAGAGGGAATTTCATTGCCGATGCTGCTTAAGCGAGCAAAAGTGCGTGGCAGGAGCTAGGTTTCCAGTATGGCTATACAACTTAACCAGGCGGGCTTTGACTACGCGAAGAAACTGATCTCAGAAGGCAAGGTCGACGATGACCTACACGGTGACTGGGGAGCGGAAAACCCAGACCGCGAAAAGCAAAACCGGTTCATCGAAGAGTACGGGTATGAGTCCTACGGACAATGGCATCTTGGGATCAACCTCGATGACGGTCCCGAGACGAAGGAGGCATACTCCTTCCCCTACGGCAACTACACCCAGGTTGTGCGGTCGGGTCTGATTGCGGCCGAAGAGCGGGCAGCTCAGTACGGGTACGAGGAGATTCGTGACGCAGCCAAACTTCTCCTGTCGATGCTGGACTAGGTTGGCTTATTCCCTCGACGTTCGCGGGTCCATCGGGCCCGTTTGAGCGTTCCGTGAAAAGGGCGGTAGGTCCGGTGGGCCGCCGCCCTTTTTGTTGCCCGAGGAACCCTCGGAAATCGTCGCCCCCTGCTGCACGTATCCTTAGGGTATGACCGCCCAACCGCCAATCAGCGGATCCGCCCCCGGACCTTCCGCGACACCCACACGGCGTCAACCGGTGGGCAAGGTCGGCTCTGGCTATATTCCCGCGGCTCTGAAGCGGGAGTTTGTTCCCGAAGCGCCACGCCAGGTTGAGCGCTCTAGAACCGATTTTCGAGCCGCTCTGGGGACGACTCTGTGGGGGCTTGGAACGGCTATTGCGGTGCTGGGGAACTGGCTTCGCTGGGAGTGGCTTGCCGTCTCTGCGCCGCTGCCTTACCCAGATCAGGTGTGGGGGGATCAGTTCGGGCCGCTGTGGGAGAACCTGCTGGTGCTGGTCACTTTGACTCTGGCCGTCCTGGCAGCCATAACGTGGTGGTCAACGGCTTGGTCGCGGCCCGAGCGCCTCAAACCGCGCTGGGCATTCACTCTCGCCAACGTGTTGAAGTGGCTAGCGCTACTGGTTTCCGGCGTCGCGCTGGTCGGCATCGTGTACGTCAACTATCTGAGCCTGCAAGAGTGGTGGATGGCCTTCCCGGGCTGGGTTGGCCAGTGGTTCGCGCAACTGTGCGTCTTCGCGGGTGCCGCAATCATCCCCTCGGCGACCAGTCCCTTCCGACAAACCGAACCAGAAAAGCACCCGGGCGCCTGGGCCACGGGAGCCGCGATTGTCGTGCTGGCCATTGGGCTGCCGTGGGTGGTTCTGGGCTCCGTCAATGCGCTCCAGTTAACTTCCAAATCGTATTTTGTACGAGGGAGTGCCAGCGAAGTGTCTGCCTTCTCCACACTTTCGCCTTCCGCCAGTGCGGGCATGCAGGCGGAGACTTCCGACAGCAGCCTGGTGTGGGAGAGACGTTGGCGTGGCGCGCATGACCCAGTCGTGGTTGAGTCAATCGGTGGGGGCACCGCAGCCCTTCAGTTGTTTCAGGCGACGCCGGAAAGGCCTGCCCTCGTCCTCATGGAAGAACGGACGGGTGACATCCGAGCGTCTCTGTCTGCCCGGGAGATCCAAGAACGCTCCCTGGGGCTTGTGGAAAACCCTGACTACACCCGGGTGATGTTCACCTACGGCGACACGATGCTCCGCGCAGGGTTCGCGGATGAGTGGGTGTCGATTTACGGGGAACGCCTTGATGGACCGCCTGAAGGAACAGTTGAAGAAACCAGTTCCTTCACGGTTCCGACTGACGGGGTGCATGCGGTCAACCTGGTCCAAGGTGGCACGTGGTTCATCGGTGACAGCGGCTCCTGCACCCGACGGTTGCTGGTAACTGACGGTGTTCCCGTGGCAGACGAGGACGGCACCTTCGTCATGATTCAGGTCTGCAACGCCAGTGCCAAGCAGAACCAAGATTGGGCGTTCCCCGAGGCCTTGCTCCCATTCGTCGAGCCACTAACAGCCACTCTGTTCGGCGTCAGCGCACAGTCGGGAGAAGTCGTCTGGGCCGACCCGCTACCTGGTTGGGAGACATACCTGGAGAAGTCGCCCACCAACTTCCCAGCGGCGCTGTGGCAAGACCTCCCCTTTGAAATAGCGCTCATCGCCCAGCCCAGCGACCAGGAAACGTCCTCCTCGGACACTTCCGGCACCTATCTGGTCAGCATTGACGGGCACGAAAGTGTCCTAGATCCAGCCACGGGATGGAAGGAATAGCGCCAAGGAAGCCCGACGGACAATCCAACCGGGTTTAGGTACGATCACATTATGAGACGGAAGTTTTCGAAGCAGACACAACTGGTCCTTGATGTCATCGCGGGCATCGCCATAGTCGCCTTGATGGCCCTCGTAATCTGGATGGATGTCGCCAGGGGCTGGTGGGCGGAAACTGTCATTCTTTCGGGAATCGCGGCAGGCATCCTCACTTTCTTCCTCACCGCTCTGCTTATTGAACGATGGATGGCCCGCCGTGAACATCGCCAGTGGTACCCCGTCACCAGACTGGCTCTGACAGACATTCTTCACGCGTTGGCTGACGATGAGAAGAGCGACATTCGCCGCGCTCACATCGTCCCCAGATCGCTCCACGCCCCCGAAGAACTCACCCATGAGCATCTGGATAGACTCCTCCACCGAATTGTGAGAGAACGGGACGAGGTCTCCCAGTCGCTGGCTCGATGGGCCCAATTTCTGGCCTCATCCGCAGATGTGCAGGGCCTGATGAATCAGATCGCCGACCTCGCAGAGAACTTAGATGACATGCGCGACTGCGTGGTTGAACTTGAAGCCGCAACACCCGGCACCGCCGAGTGGGACGAAACCGAACTGCACGCAAACCTGAAGAAATACAACGAAGGCAACGACAAGATCATCGAGGAAATCCTGGCGATCCAGAAGAAACTAGAGGTTTACGAGCTTTAGTCCTGGCCGCGTTTGCAGCACCACCTACATGAAACCTGCAATGCCGACGTGTTGGTTCATCAGTTCGAACGCGCGGTCCTCGTCCAACACCTCCATGAAGGGCATCGGGTTGATCTTCTGCGCCTCGACATAGTCTGTGAGCTGCTTACGGACCACCGCCCGTAGCTCCTCCCTGTCCCAAGGTTTAGCGACGTAATGGTGCAGTTCGGCATCGTTCACGGCTTTGACGGTGTCCGCCAGGTCAGCCTGTCCGGTGACCAGGACTTTGCGGGTCTTCGCGGTCCGTTTATCCCCTGCCATCTCAACAAGGAACTCGACACCGGTCTGCCCGGGCATACGGTGGTCGCAGAGAGCAAGCGCCAATTGGTCTCCCGACTTGAGAATGTCTTCGATGACGTGGCGGGCGTCTTCCACATCCTGTGCCGGCTCCAGCCGGATCGTCGGAATCATGTCGATCAGGTCGCGCTGGAGGGCTTGGCGAACCTCGGGCTCGTCTTCCAGGATTAGGACTGCAAGTTTCACGCTTTCTCCTTCGATAAGGCCAAGGGAAGATCAACAATGACGTTCGTGCCGTCGGAGCTGGTGTCGATCCGAATGGTCCCGTGGTGTTTGTCGATGATCGTCCGAGAAACCCCCAAACCAAGGCCCATCCCAAACCGTACTTGTCCGGCCTTAGTAGTGAACCGCGGTTCGAAGATTCGTTCCAACGCCGAGTCTGGAATTCCCGGGCCGTTATCAATGATCTCCACCCGCACGTGATCTGGGTCCAGTTCGCTGGTGCGGATAGTAATGCGACCGGCCGGTGCGTCCTCGTCCTCCTCGGCGGCATCCACGATTGCCTCCGCCGCGTTCGCAATCACGTTCGTCCAAACCTGTGCCAGCTCTCCGGGGTGACCCTCCATAACTGGGAGTTCCGAGTAGTCCTTACGAACGTCTATCCCCGTCAACTTGTGAGAAAGAAGGCGAATAGCATCGTCAAGGTTCTCATGAAGATCGACCTCACTGACCGGATCCCCGTCGGGGCGAGCATATGAGCGCAGAGAGGTGACAAGGTCAGAAATCCTCTTTGAAGCGGAGCGCAGATTCCGCAGTTGCACACCAATGGAGGCTGCAGTTTCCACATCGTCTAAGGAGACTTTTGAGTTCTTCTTGATCTGCCTTGCTAACTGTGGATCCCTCACTCCCGCAAGGACCAGGCGTTGAGCCGTAGCAGCGTCCCCGGTGATCGCGGTGAGTTCACGGCGCGCTTTCCTCTCGGCGCTGGTCGACAGCGACTTAGAGTTCAATCCGTTACGCATAGCCGTACGCGCCACCATGGTCCACTTCCTGTCAGGAGCGGACTGAATCAGATCAATGATGTCTTCACCCAGGTGGTCAACGGTTCGTTCAATCGCCGCCGTAGGATTGTTGAGTTCGTGGGCCATACCCGCAGCCAGTTCGCCCAGGGACGCCAGGCGCTGCTGCGCCATGAGCTCGGTTCGAGCCTGCTCCAAATTCTCCAGTGCCTTCGCAAGTTGAGCACGTTCCCTGTCCAACTGTTCTGAGAGTTCCGCGTTCTCAATATGGAGTTCCTCGGCCCTGCGCAGGCGTCGGTCAAGGGAGCGAATAAACAGTGTGGCCAGAAGAAGGATGATGTCGGGATGTCCATCAATGGCCGAGTTCATCTGCTCTATCGTCAAACGAATTGCGATCACGTCGCTGGTTGTGACGGCAGCAAGTGACGCGCGGCGTCCCTCGGACAACGCCAACAAGCCGACAATGCGGCCAGTTGATTGTTCGTGCATCACCAATCCGCCGTATGGAGTTTCGTGCAGCAACGCCACCGATCCCTCTAAGACAATGGTGACTTCTTCCACCCAATGTCCCGGGGTCGTTAACGTCGTACCTTCGGGGATGGAGACCCGAGGCTGCGTTCCCAGCGCAGATTCGATCCTCTCCATGATTCGCGTGATCAGTTCATCATCGGTGTAGGGCTGGTCAAAGACAGAGTAGATGCGGTTGGTGGTTTGGTAGTGCGTGTACTGGTTGAAGCGGCGTATCTGGGCCCTCGCACTATCCACAAAAGCCTCAACCTCAATGCCGGGTGCGTACCCGATCCAGTCCAGCCGGCCAGCCTCAATCACGCCTTCGACACCGGACACCTCCAAGGTTTCACTGAGAACCATGACTTGCGCCGACTTGAAGATCTGCAAACCCATAAGGGGGAGGAGAATGTCGTCGCCAGTGTCAGTGTTTTCGCCGATGATCGCCACCAGGATCGCTACTGGGGCTGTGAAAAGTTCGTCTTCGTCGCTGGAATCGTAGAAGGCTGCCTCCGTCGCGAGCGGTGTCGGATACACGAAGGTCCGACAATACTCGGAAAGGCTTTCGCGGAACACGTCCGCAAACTTCTCGGCGTATTCGCCGGAGCCGACGATCACCGTCAAAGGCAGATTGGATTTATCGTTCACAGGCCACACCCCCACCCATGACTTTAGCGACTGCTTGGTCGCGGGGAGAGGATCCCAGCACACTGCTCACCCTCGACTCCCACGACGCGGCGCCAGGACACTACAAGAAACGTTTAGCAAGTGCGTCAAGTAGTGTCGCCGAGAGGTCCGCCAGATGACGTCCCACCATATCCACCCGGTGTAAGACCTCCCGCCGTTTCAACGTTTCCATTGACAGCTCTTCCTCGAACAAATTTGTTAACGCTTTACGGTGAATGGCCCGAATCTTCGTGGCGTGAGAGTAGGCGCGGCGGCAAGGCTCGGCCATGCTTTCGTATTTGTTCTCCTCCAGAGCCTCCCGGAGTGCCTGCAATGAAGCGACCGCTGGGAGCAGGGCGTCTTCTGACCAGCTTCCCGGCTGCACATCCCACAGCACCATTTCCCTGACGATGTCCCGCGCATCCGCCGTCACCGCAGTGAGCCCTTGTGCGGCACGTGAAAGGTCTTCCCGTTCGAGGGGGACCGTGAGGGCCTCGGACATCTCCGAAACCACCTCTTCGCCAACTTCTTTAGTTTCCGCCCTAAGAGTTTTTACGGGAGCTTTGAGTTCACGCGGGTCCTGTTTGGGGGCACATGCCTGGTTTGCTAACTCGACAGCCTCTATTGCCAGGTCTGTCTGCTTGATCAGCAGCTCCGTGACCGGATCCAACTGCCTCCCCGCGAATGCTTCACGGATGGAGTGAAGGACGCCCATAAGTACTCCTTTGTCCTATTCAGCTACCCGAGGATAGCAACACTCAACAGCGAAAGAAGATAGGCCACCAGCGTTGCCAGCGGCAACGTCCACACCCACGTGGCTGCCACACGCCGCAAACCATTCCAATAAACGTTGCGACTGGAAATCGCGAAAGCAGTTCCGGCGAGGCCACCTGAGATTGACTGGGTTGCCGACAGCGGCGCCCCTAGGAACGAGCCCGCGAAAACGCTAATGCCTGCCGCAAACTCCGCTGTGGTTAGTGCCCCGGCGCTAGACCGAGCAATGCCGTGGCGGATAAATTTGCCTGAGCGGTCCGCCCCGTGCAGCGCCCCAAGGGTGAAAATGAGTGCTGCCAGAAGCACCCACCAAATCCTCCTAGTGGCATCGTCGACTCCGACACCTAGGGCCAACGCAGTCGCAAAAATGATCTTCTGCCCATCGTTGGTGGCGTAGGCGGAAAGCAGAAAGAAGTAGCCGGCGCGCAGGAGGCCCACCCTGCGTCTGGCGTTAAACCTTCGCAAGGGGAGGTTCTGTTGCACCTTGCGGATCAGGAATGCCAGGCCCATAGACACGAGCGGCGCTGCAACGCCCAAACTAACGATTCTGACAAGAGGCCGCCAAGGGACGTCTCCGCCTGTCCCAAGCGCGGTCCCCGCCAAGGAGCCGATCAGTGCAAGCGTGATGGAGGTTGGCGCGTTCAGGAACGCGGAGAACGCCAGGGTGACGAGGACCGCCAGAAGTAGCACCAGTGTTGGCGCACCCGAACCCGCCGCGTGCGTTGCCGGAGCCGCCAGTTTCTCCAAGTCCAAAGCCACCCGGTTTATCCCCAACAAGACAACGGCAGGGACGCTCAAATAAAGGATGAAAAGCGGCACCCACACTTGGCTTCGTTGAAACTGAAGCGGGAAAGAGAGGAGCGGGCCACCGTCGTTTCTTCCCGAGAGATAAACAAACAAAATGGCGGAGATCGCAACAGCAATTTGCATGGCCCCTCCATCCTTTTGAGTCTTTCGTGGACAAGTTTGCCGTGACGTGCAAGGCCCACTCTGGCTACTCTAGGTGCATGGGTAACACTAGAACTACCAAAGACACCGCTGCCGGCAGCGACGTCCAGGACCACGGACCGTTTTCCTCCACCGCGCCGACCTGGCAGGAAGACCGCTACAACGCTGGGGTAGCAGCCCGGCAGACGCTGCCTCCCGAAAGTCTTGCAACCTACACGCCCAACCCGAAACGCGACCCGCTAGGGATCCTGGCGCAGCAGAACCAGTCGCGAGTCCCAGACCTGGTTCCCCTGCGCATGACACGCATGTTGCAGGACCGCTTCGCGTTTTTCCGAGGTGCGGCTGCGCTCATGGCGGCAGACATGTATTACGAACCGATCAGCGGGGGCCGAGTGTTCGTATGCGGGGACGCACACATCAACAACTTCGGGGTTTACGCCACTCCGGAAGGGCGCCTCGTCTTCGACGTGAATGACTTCGATGAGTCAACGATTGGCCCGTGGGAATGGGACATTAAGCGGACCGTGACCTCAGTTGTGTTGGCAAGCCAGCTTCGCGGAGACGACAAGAAGATAGCCGAACAGGATGCCCTCGAATGTGTCCGCGCATACCGTGACTCTCTACAGGTTCACATGGAACGCTACGTGCAGGACCGCTTTTTCCGCCCAACTAAGGCGCAGAAGAAAGAGCGCCCTGGGCCGAAAACCCCTCAAGAAAGAGTCGGTATCGCGCTCAGCAACACCATCAAGACCGCCAAGAAACGCACGTCTTTGCGGGCAGCTGAAAAAATGACTCAACTTACCAGCGATGGACGCCGCGTTATTGTTCCTGCCCCTCCGGTCCTGGTCCCACTGGTGAAAGAGGACTACCAGTATGTCCAACCAGCGTTCGAGGCATACATAGCTCAGATGCCCTCCAACGTTCAGCTCTTGATGTCAGAGTTCAAACTGACTGACATGGCTCGTCGCGTCGTGGGGGTCGGTAGCGTTGGGACTCGCTGCTACGTCGGTGTTTACACGGGCCCAGATGGCGAACCGTTCGTCCTCCAACTCAAGCAGGCTGTTCTCTCCGCGTTGGTTCAGTACGGAAAACAGGCGATTCCTGACAACCCGATCCTGGTTCCGGAGAGGACAGTTGAGACACCGGGTTACCGGGTTGCCACCTGTCAGAGGGCGTTGCAAGAAGTCTCCGACCCGTTCCTCGGAGACATCCAAATCGATGGTTACGGGTTCTACGTGAGACAGTTCCGCGACGAAAGCGCGGGCGTAGACGTGACAACCCTTAAGCCAAAGGAATACACGGACTACGTACGTTCGTGCGGAGCGCAGCTTGGCCGCGCTCACATCCGCAGCCAGGACGGCGCGTTCGCTGCCGGGTATATGGGGAAAGATGACGAAGCAACCAACGCCTTAGCATCCTGGGGTGCCGCGTACGCGGAACAATCCGTGCAGGACTGGGAGGCCTTGAAAGCTGCTGCGGCGGCAGGCAAGTTCCCGACGATGAAGACTTCGGAGTAGTCAAGATTCTTGGAATTGGTTGGGGCGCAGGAACTCTAGGTTTCCTGCGCCCCAACCAATCAGGGTTAATACAGAACTATTCCTCGTCGGGGAACAGTGCTGCGTCGATCTCAGCAATGTTGCCGTAAGACCTCTGGGCCCCTTTGCCCGCGGAAGCGTATGAGGCAACAATCGACGCGAAGCGTGCCGCGTCAACCAGGTTGCTTCCGGCGGCCAGCGCGGCCATCACCGAACCCGTGAACGAGTCACCACATCCTGTCGTATCCACAACGTCAACATCGATCGTGGAAACGTGGGTGGCTCCATTTTCAAGCACGACGGCGCCCCGAGGGCCCAGCGTGACAATCGCCCGCTTCACCCCAAGCCGGTGCACGCGTCGTTCAGCTTCAGCCCAGTCTCCAGAGAAGTCGCCTGCGATTGCTTGCATCTCCCCTTCGTTGACCACCAGCACGTCGGTTGCGGCTAGTAGCGCGTCCGGAATCTCATCGGGGAGCGGTGACGGATTCACCACTGTGATTACGTTTGCCGCCTGGGCAATCTCGGCAGCCTTGACAACTGTCTCCAATGGGATTTCGAGGGCCAAGCCAAGAACCTTTGCTGATTCGATCGCGGCCTTTGCTGCCTCCAGCATCTCCACATCAACAGTCTCGTTGGCGCCGGACGTCACAACGATCATGTTCTCAGCGTGAGAGTCAACCGTAATGACTGCGCATGAAGTCGGCTTATCCACCCTCTTGAGGTGGTCAATATTGACCCCAGCTGCACTCATGGAGGACTCCAAAAGCGAACCGTTCCCGTCTGCCCCCACGGCTCCGATAAATGACGTCGGAGCACCCAGTAGCGCTGACGCGACTGCCTGATTTGAGGACTTTCCTCCCGGGAGCACTTCCAGTGGCCCTCCCGCTATCGTTTCCCCGGGGGTGGGCATTTCTTCAACCCCGACCACTAGGTCGGCATTTGCGGACCCGATTACAGCCACTGCCTCATCGAGTGGAAGAACCTTCAGAAGGTCTTCGCGTGTCAGATCCACGACTGCACTCCTTTCTATTCAATAGGTTCAGAAGGGGACCCCGGTAGTGAGCACCACGTTCGCGTAAGGGGTTGGTTCCCCCGTTCGCACGACCAAGGACGCCTTTCGTACCAGTGCTTTCAACCCTTCCTCACCTTCGTGAGGTACATACGTCACCGGGACATCAAGCGCATCCGAAACCCACGTGACTACTTCGGTCTCACGCGCTTCGTCGGCCAGGATCGCGCTCTCAATCACAGCTTGTTGAGCGATCCCCTCCAAAATTTCTCTAAAAGTCGGTGACCCGTAAACAAACGACAGATCAACGATCGGTACGTCGTAGGGAACTGGGAGACCCGGGTCCGCAATCACGAACGTGTCTGTATGCCCCAGCCGTGCCAGGCCAGCTAGCAAATCAGGATTGATGATTCCACTGCGTAACATTCAAGACCTTTCCTATTGGGGTGGGAGACCCCTGCGGACCTCCCACCCCGGAGGGAAGTTCGTGACTACTTGAAGTCAGCCACGTTTTCCTTAGTAACGGTCGTCACCGGGACGTCCACGACGGTGTCCACGGTGTCGCCCTTAAGGATAGCGAGAGCCGTCTCCACAGCAGTGGCCCCAAGCAAACGAGGCTGCTGAGCGATGGTGCCAACCATCGTTCCCGCCTCGATCGCGTCAAGAGCGTCCTCGGTTCCGTCAAATCCGAAGACCATGACGTCGCTACCTGCACGAGAACCAAGTGACTGAACTGCCCCAAGGGCCATCTCATCGTTCTCCGCGAAGATGCCCGTAACACCCGGGTGGGCCTGCAGCAGGTTTGTCGTAACGTCCAAGCCTTCAGCCCGGTCGAAGTTAGCGGTTTGCTTTGCAACCACGGTGATATCTGAGAACGCAGAGATTCCTGTTTCGAAACCTTCACCACGGTCACGTGAAGCGGATGTTCCGGGGACGCCCTGGAGCACCACTGCTTCGCCCGCATCGCTCATCGCTGCTGCCAGTGCCACAGCGGCCTGCTCGCCACCAGCGACGTTGTCTGATGCGATGTGCGAGGTCACTTCAACACCCTCAACGGTGCGGTCCACCGAAATCACGGGGATGCCCGCGTCAATAAGTTCCTGAACGCTTGGTCCTGCAGCGTCAGAGTCGACTGGGTTGATGATCACCGCATCATAGCCCTGAGACTTCGCGTCCTGGGCCTGGTTTGCTTGCGTGATCGAGTCGTTCTGAGCATCCGAAACTTCTAGCTTGATGCCCGCGTCCTTTGCTGCGTCCTGCGCTCCATCACGGAGATCGACAAAGAACGGGTTGTTCAGCGTGGAGACCAGGAGTGCGACCTTGTAGTCGCCCCCTGCCGCTCCCGCACCGTCGTCGGATCCGCTTTCAGCGCTGCCGCCGCCTGATGTATCTGAGCCACAAGCCGCCATGCCCATGGTCAATGCTGCCGCTGCGCCAAAGGCGACGGCTGTCCGCACAAATCGATTCCTCATTTGTTTTCCTTTCAACTTCATATTTCTCGCCTAGTTTCCGATTCCCGTGCTCGGGGTAGGTTGACGCACCTAACTGGGTTAGTGCGACGCTTCGCTTCGACGGAGGACGTCGAATCCAACTGCAATGGCGATCACTAGGCCGATCACAACTTGCTGCCAGAACGAAGAGACATTCAGGATATTGAGCCCATTTCGAATAACTGCCAGGAGCAAGGCGCCGATGAGTGTTCCCGACACCTTTCCAACGCCACCAGCCAATGAGGCTCCACCGATGACGACTGCAGCAATAGCATCCAGTTCGAAACCCGAACCAGCCTGCGGTTGCGCAGAGTTGAGGCGGGCTGCCATAACCAGGCCGGCCAGCGCTGCGTAAAGACCAGAGAGCGCGAACACAAGGACCTGAATCCGCTTCACGGGAATACCGGACAGTCGCGCTGCCTCAATGTTCCCACCAACCACATACATGGCACGGCCCCATACGGTCCGGTTCAAGATAAATGCTGCGATCACTCCGGCGACTGCGAACACCAAAATCGGCACTGGAACAGGTCCAATGTCGCCACCCAGCCAGTTGATCGAGGAGGGCGTTGAAACGGGGCGGCCACCCGAGATAACGAGGGTCAACCCGCGAGCGATCGAGAGCATCGCAAGCGTCGCAATAAACGAGGGGAGCTTCCCATAGGCGTTTGCCATCCCCGACACCGAGCCAACAACAAGGCCTGTCAGCAGTCCGATGAAGGGGGCGAGGAACGCTGGGAGCCCCAGGTTGGCAAACCACACAGCCGCAACCATCGCCGATAATGCGGCAACCGAGCCGACGGACAGGTCAATGCCCGCCGCCACGATAACAAACGTCATTCCGAATGCGAGGATCGCGACGGTGGCGGCCTGCACACCAACGTTGATCAGGTTAGACATGGTGAAGAAAACAGGGGTTGCGATTCCCAGTCCCACACAGAGGATGACCAACCCGATAAGGGCCCCGTTGTTCGCCGCAAACTTCCGGAGTTTCGCTCCGGTTGAAGAGCTCTTGCTAGGAGCACTCTTCGTCTCAGTAGTTGTCATCTCAGCTTTCCTTCTTTTCGTCATCTTTGTCAGACATGCGCGAGACAGCCAGGTGCATGACCGCGTCTTGTGTTGCATCTTCAGCGTTCAGTTCGCCCGTAACTCGACCTTCGGACATCACGACAACTCGGTCAGACATGCCGAGCACTTCGGGAAGGTCCGAGGACGCCATCAGGACGGCACCGCCATTGGCGGTGACTTCATTGATTAACTCGTAAATTTCCACCCTCGCGCCAACATCCACACCGCGGGTTGGCTCATCAAGTAGCAGGATCTTGGAGTCGGCACTGGTCCAACGGCCGAACACAACTTTCTGCTGATTTCCACCAGAAAGCTGACGTATCGGCTGCCAGGGACCAGCGGTCCGAATGCGTAACTGTTTGATGGACTCCGCGGCGCGTTGCGCTTGTCCGCGGAAATCCACCAGGCCCGCGGTCGCGGTAGGGAAAAGCGTCGCCATGCCAATGTTCGTGGCAACCGAGGCGTCCAACACCAAGCCCTCGTCCTTACGGTCTTCGGGAACAAACCCGAGCTTGTCCTTGACCGCCTCAGCGATTGACCCACGCGGCATGGGTTTACCCATGACGTGCACGGTTCCGGAGTCGTACTTCTCCGCTCCCATCACGGCCCGTAGAACTTCAGTGCGGCCCGCCCCAACCAGTCCCGCCAGGCCGACCACCTCACCGGCGCGAACCGTAACCGAAACATCGTCGAAATCGCCGGCTTTGGTCAGGTTCTTAATCTGCAGTACGGGTTCACCCAGTTCGCCCCTACGTCGCGGATATTGGTCGCCGACGTCCCTTCCGACCATCATTCGGATCAGTTCGTCTTCATCGGTGGAAGCCGGGACTTCTCCGACCAGGATGCCGTCACGAAGAACGGCGACAGTGTCACCGATGCGCGCGATCTCATCGAGGTGGTGCGAAATGAACACCATGGCTACGCCTTCTTCGCGTAGTTGTTCCATCATCGCGAAGAGTTGGTGGGCTTCTGTGCTGGTCAGCGCCGCAGTCGGCTCATCCAAGATGAGTAAAGACGCGTCTTGCGAAAGGGCGCGCGCAATTTCTACTTGCTGACGTTGCGCGATGCCTAGCTCTTTCACTTTCGTAGTGACTGGGGTCTTTAGACCAACCATTGCCAGAGCGCGTTCCGCACGCTCATTCATGGCTTTTCGGTCTACTACCCCACCGTGTTCAGGCAGCTCTCCCATAGAGATGTTTTCGGCTATTGAAAGCTGCCCAGCCAGGTTCAGTTCTTGGTGGATCGTGGCTATGCCGTGGGATTTAGCTGCCGCGACATTCGGCAGGGTGACCACCTGGTCGTCAATGATGATCTTGCCGCCGTCCGGCTGGTAAATCCCACTCATCATCTTGATGAGGGTTGATTTCCCCGCACCGTTCTCCCCGAGGAGAACTAGGACATGTCCAGGAGTCACCGTGAGGGTCACATCTTCGATGACCGTCACCCCATTGAAGGATTTCGACACATGGTCCAGGGTCAGTGTTGTCATTCTTTGCTCCGGATACTCTGAGTTTCGCCAATTGATCTGCGAGTTATGAATTGTGTGGGAATGCGTTGGGACGTGGGTTTTTCTCCCCTCATGAGCGCCAAAAGAATTTTTACTGCAGCGGTGCCCATCTGCTTAACGTCCTGCGAGATGACTGCTATGGCCGGGTCCATCAAAGTGAAGAGATCGAGGTCGTCAAACGATACGAAAGCAATGTCACGTCCGGGAACCAGTCCCCGACGCCGTAGCTCGCGCAGAGCCGAGATCGCGTTGGGCGAGTAACCGAAAATCAAAGCATCTACGCCCTGGTCAAGAAGCAAATCAAGGGCAGAGTTAACCTGACTGTCACTGTATCCGCCGTACGCCACCCGGACGTGGTCGGGTGGGAACACTTCGTCCGCAACGTACTCAAACTCAGCCAGCCTGTCGCGGCCGGTAGAGGTGTTCATTGGGCCCGCAACAAAGCCGACTGTCTTCCAACCGACTCCGCTTAGCGCTTCCAGCGCTTCCCTTATGCCCTGTGAAGGATCTGAGTCCACGGAAGCGATCCCCAGATCCGGAACTGTCCGGTCCACGAAGACAATTGGCAGCTTCAGGTCGATCATGCGTCGGATCGACTGAGACTCATCGCTTTGTGGAGACAGGATTACTCCATCAATCCTCTGTTCCATCAAGCTGGCGAGGTAAGCATCTTGACGCTCACGATCTTCAGAAGCAGAACCAATGAACGTGGCGTAACCGCGTCGAGCCAGGTCAGTTTGGATTACGTGGGCCAGCTCAGCAAAGAACGGGTTTCGGATGTCAGACACCAAAAGCCCGATCGTGTTTGAACGAGCTGAGCGAAGCGAACGCGCGTGTCCATTCACGTGATAGTTCAGGTCGGCTGCTGCTTCCAGAACCCGTTCCCTAGTGTCCACGGATACGACGTCCTGGTCAGACAGTGCTCGAGACACGGTGGCGATAGACACACCCGCGCGCTCTGCGACGTCACGAACAGTTGGCCGATTCATGCACACTCCATTGTTTATTAGGGCTACAGCGACGGTGCGTCACCCACTAGGCACGAAATGAATACGTTTACATTGTGGCACGGGAGCCCCTATAAAAGTCACTCAGCGCGTAACAAAGTGATAACAAGTAGCCCCACTTTCCGGGACAAACCTTAAGAAACGCCGTTATTTTCGCCAGCCGGCATCTTGAGAACCCTGCACCGCTTTGTGCGGTGTGTGCCAGGCCCGTTAGCCCACGCTCGCACTGCGCTATGATCGACGACTCGCCACCCATCAGTCGGCCACTGTTGCAGGTGCAACAGTCAACAGGTGCAGCAGTTAACAGGAGTGCGAAGGTAAGACACCCTGACCGACGAGTAGAGTTGCCGCATGAGCGGCGCTTCCCCTTCAAATTCGCAACCTGGCGACCTCCTTTCAGGGCGCGAAAGAGCCGTTTACATTGTCATCCTCGGCACGCTCACCGCGTTGGGCCCTTTCACCATCGACATGTATCTGCCAGCGTTCCCGTCGATCGAAACGCAGTTCAATGTTGACGCGGCCCAGGTTCAGCTGACTCTTACTGGCACCATGGTCGGGTTCGCGTTGGGGCAACTGATTGTCGGCCCCCTGTCCGACCGGTTGGGGCGCAAGAACCCGCTAGTTATAGCGGCAATCGTGCACATCGGGGCATCGATCGGTGCGGCCGTGGCGCCAACGATCGTGATCTTGGGCGTATTCAGGGTTCTGCAGGGTTTCGGAGCGGCGTCGTCCGGCGTCGTTTCAATGGCTATGGTGCGGGACTTGTTCTCCGGTAGACGCCTGGTGCAGATGATGAGCCGGCTGGCCCTCGTAAACGGTCTTGCACCCGTGATCGCTCCCATCGTTGGCTCACAACTGCTCGCGGTCATGAACTGGCGCGGGATCTTCTGGGTGCTGGCCGGCTACGGCATTTTTGTGGCGGTAGCGGTCGCGTTCTTCATCAAGGAAACGCTGCCCACACAAATCCGAAAGGCCGACACCCGGACACTGCGGGACCGCTACTCCTCCCTGCTGCATGACCGGACCTACCTGGGCATCATCGCCATGGCCGGGTTGAACTCCACGGCACTGTTTGCATACCTGTCCGCTTCACCGTTTCTGTTCCAGCAGGTATTCGGGATGTCGGAACAACAGTACGGCTACGCCTTCGCCATCAACTCCGTTGCCGTGATCATCGGCGTCCAGACAAGTTCACGTTTGTTGCACCGTGGAATCATCGCGCCCCAATGGGTTCTCGCGTTCACCACCGTCACCCAGTTTATGTTGGGCGCTTTGATGGTCATCCTGTGGCTGGCGGGAGCCGGCATGTGGGGGACCCTGATTCCCCTGTGGTTGTTCATCATGATGTGCGGGTTCACTTTCCCGACGGTCCAATACCTGGCTCTTGTTGACCACGGAAGCGAAGCGGGGACGGCAGCCAGCTTCCTCGGCGCAATCAACTTCGGGATGGCAGGGATCCTCACCCCGCTGATCGGCGTGCTGGGCGTGGATACCGCAATCCCCATGGCCGGGATGATGGGTGGCGCTACCCTGCTCTCCGCGGGAGTTCTCTGGATCGTGGTGCGACCGAAGCAGCTTCCTGCGTCCATATAGGCAGATCCACCCCGAGCGCCGCGTTGTCCCGCTGTGGCACGTTGCCCCTGGGGCACCATTGTCCGTTTTAGACACACAAGCCAACGATAACGCCGCCATGACTCCACCAACCCGGCCCCGCGTGTCTAAAACGGACGAGGCGCAGCATTGGTACGAGGACGCCGGAGGGTGGCAACCTCCTTGGACCCAACCGAGTGCTTCCCGGTCCTTAAAGCGCTTCGCTGTACTTAATTTGGTTCCCGGTCCTTAAATACCAGGTTATGAATAGGTGATGACCAAAAAGAGTCACGCCTAGAGCTCCGGGAAGCATATTAAGGACCGGGAACAGTGTTGTGAAACAAAGTGGGTGCCACCTGCCGACGATCTTGGGGCACGCGCTGGGGGCTAAGGCGTGTTACGCGATGGCCGGGCAAGCAAAGCGCGGGGTTTGGGCAGTCGGATGCACGAACTGGTCTTAGGACCCCTCGCATACAAGAAGTTGGCGGCCCCGCCAGCCCTCACGACCGGCGAAGCCGCCAAACCCCTGCTTTGTTTGAGCTTTCCGCTGTGTTTACTCGCCCGGTGGGAAGTAAACGAACATCTCGCTCAGAGTGTCCCAGCTGTCATCGTCCAGCACCTGGAGCACTCCCTCGACGTCAACCAACGCCGCCATGTCAGGGACATCATCGGAACTAAACCACATCGTGACCTCGGCGTACTTACCTGGCTGAATGGTTTCCGAGAATCCCGGACTGATCATCTTCCCGTTCACGGAGAACGTGCCGTACTTGGTGGTGACGTAAATTGGCTTGTCCCACTCGTTCCGGACCTCCATCACGTAGCTAGGATCGCCGCTCCAGTCTTCCTCCACCGCTGTGATGGTGAACGTTGCGTAGCTGTCGCCGAACGGCGTGCCAACTTCGGCGTGCACCTCTTCGAGATCTTCAACGGCAACTTCGGCGCCATCGTCGTCATCGATCACTTCTTCCTCGATGATTTCGTCGCCGTCTTCGTCGTCATCGTCGAACGAGTCCCCGTAGTCAGCGGTGGCTTCTTCCATCTTCTTGATCTCATCAGCGCTAGCCTTTTCAAAGACCATTGCCGTGCCGTCTTGTTCGATCCGAAGTTTGCCGTCTTTTAGAACCATCGGGACGCTCTCACCGTCAATCTTGATTGTCCCCTCCGTGGCGGACGTGGCTTCCCAGGTCGCGTCCTCGGATTCGCCAAGGAAGTTCATGGAGGCCTTACCCTCCTCAGCAATGGTTAAGGTGATGAACATGCCGAGCTGTTCCATGAGCTCCAAATCTGCTTCTTCGGCGGCGTCCTCCCCTTCCATCGCTGTCATCTTCCAAACCCCAAGAAACGCGTCCGACGAGGATGCGCCACCGGAGCATCCGGCCAACCCCAAGGCCAGGACAAGACCCAGAATTACGGAAGCGATCTTGCTCCCCACTTTCGTGTCCATTGCTTCTCTCCCTCTCTCATCAGTTTTCGTCGTCCAGCGCCGTTTTGCGCCTTACCTAACCTTGGCAAGAACGGGACCTCCAGGGACGAATTCTGCAAGATGTTATGAGCTTGTGTCGTGCGCCACGCTCCTTTAATGGCGTCTTGAACATTTCGCATGACTAAAGGCCTAGAAAACCCGATATTTCACCGGAGTACCATACGCGCCAGCAACACCCCAGAGCGTCTCTTACGCCCAGCCAGCATGATCGCTGCCGGGCTCACTCAGTCGCATTTTCGGCTCATTTGAGAGAAGCTTGGAACATGACCAGCACCAATTTCTCCCCCTCAGCCCTTCCCGATCTCTTCAAGCGAATTGCCCCCGACGTCGTAATACCGGATCCGTTTGACGCCCCCTCCCTCCGTTGGGGGATCCTGGGGGCTGGCGGAATCGCTCGCACCTTCGCAAGGGACGTCCCTGCCTATTCGAACCAACAGGTCGTGGCTGTGGGTTCCCGCGACCTTGGACGGGCCCGGGCTTTCGCAGGAGAAATGGGTGTCCCGGCCGCCGGGGCCTTTGGAAGCTACGAGGAGCTGGTGGCTGCCCCAGACGTAGACGCCATCTATGTGGCGACCCCGCACATGCGCCACCACGACGACGCGCTCCTTGCGCTTCGCGCCGGAAAGCCAGTCCTGGTTGAGAAGTCCTTCGCAATGTCAGTTGCCGAGGCACAGGAAGTTTTCGATGAGGCTTCTGCCAGAAATCTCTTCGCTATGGAGGGAATGTGGTCCCGCCATCTGCCTCACTACCACTTCATCCGCGCAGCGATTCAATCAGGTTCCCTCGGGAACGTAGTAAAAGTCTCCGCGGATCACGGCCAGCAACTGACCCACGTTCCACGTCTAACCGAACCCGCGCTCGCCGGCGGCGCCATGCTGGACCTGGGCGTCTACCCGCTGTCGCTGATACAGATGGCGTTGGGTAAGCCAAAGGAACAGTCGGCCCTCGGGCGCCTCTCTGACAAGGGCATTGACCTTGGCGACGTTGTAATCGGCAAGCATGAAACGGGACTCTCGGTCGCCACCTGCCAACTTGATGGGGCATCTCCTATGCGCGGCATGTTGACGCTCGCCTCCGGCGTGATTGAGATGCCGAAGAACTTCTACCAGCCGACAAAGGTCAGGCTTACGGTCGGGAAAATGGATCCGGACACGGGAGCGATGATCGGGTCTGAGGAGTCCGAATGGGACGCACGCGTCCCAGGTGGGTTCCAGTACCAGGCAGCGGAGGCTGCCCGCCGGATCACAGCGGGCGACCTCCAATCTCCCGTTGTCCCCTGGTCCGCGACCCTCGAAGTGCAACAAATGATGGACGAGGCGTTGGCGCAGGTAGGGGTGTCGTACCCGAAGTTCTAGGCGCGGACCCTACCGCCCCTGTTGTCCGCGGCCGCCTCGCAGTAAGCGCACCGGTAAATCTCCCGCTCCGGGTCAACCAGAATGAAAACGTGATCGGCTGTCTCCTCCTGAGAGGTGACGCATCTAGGGTTCTTGCAGCGCACAATGTTTCGCAGCGTGCGGGGAAGTTCGACGTGCTTCTTTTCGGCAAGTTTCCCGTCTTTCACCACGTTTACGGTGATCCGAGGATCGATGTAACCAAGCGCATCCAAATCAACATCGATTTCTTGGTCGATCTTGATGATGTCCTTGCGACCATACTTTCGACTGCAAACCCGTTGGATGATCGCCACCGTGCATTCCAGGTCACCCAGGTTGAGGAGTTTGTACAAACGCATAGCGTCCCCAGCGTTGATGTGGTCGAGGACTATGCCGTTTTGGACTCCATCGATGTTCACTTTTCCTCCCCCAACAGCTTCATTATTAGTGCCATCCGTACGTACATCCCGTTCCGTACCTGTTCGAAGTATGCCGCACGAGGATCGCTATCCACCTGCGGCGAAATCTCATTCACACGCGGCAGAGGGTGCAAGATGCGGAGATCTGGCGACGCCCCCTCCAGCTTTTCGGGCGTCAGAATGAACCTGTCCTTCAGGCGAATGTAGTCGGCCTCGTTGAAAAATCGTTCTTTCTGAACCCGGGTCATGTAGAGGACATCCAGGTCAGGCAGATTTGGGGCCATCTGATCTGTTTCGACGTACGGCACCCCGTGACGATTCAGCAGGTCGCGAAGATAGTCGGGGATCCGGAGCTCGGGCGGAGACATCAAAACGAAAGAGTTCCCCGGATGGTGCATCAAAGCAGTGATGAGTGAGTGCACTGTGCGGCCAAACTTCAGGTCTCCCGCCATCCCGACACGCAGGCCCGACAACCGACCCATCTCCATTTGGATAGTGAGGAGGTCGGTGAGGGTTTGCGTGGGGTGATTGTGTCCGCCATCGCCGGCGTTTATCACCGGGACCGGAGAGCGTAGCGACGCCAGGTGAGGCGCGCCCTCTTTCGGGTGACGCATCGCGATCACGTCTACGTAGGACGCGACGGTGAGGACCGTATCGACCACGGACTCGCCCTTGGTGGCACTACTGGACGCCTGTTCAGCGAACCCGATGACGTTGCCACCCAAAGACTGCATCGCCGCCTCGAAAGACAGCCGGGTACGAGTGGAAGGCTCAAAGAACAGTGTGGCAAGACGCTTGTGAGCGCAAACGTCCTGGTATTCGTGTGGCGCTGCTTTGATTTTCTCCGCAAGCGCCAAAATCTCTGCGATCTGGTGCTGCGAGAAATCCCGAATATCGATCAGATGTTGCATCAGTTCCCCTCTGACGCCCAGCCTGCGGGGTCATCGCGGAAACGCAAGACCTCGGGCGCCTGGATTTCTGTCAAATAGTTCCGTTCAAGAGCGACCTGCACCAGTGTGTCCAGGTCAGTAAGAGAGGTGTGGGGGATGCCGGCGGCCGCGAACGTCTCATCCGCCCTGCCCATCCCGTACGTGAATATGGAAAGCACACCGAGGACTTCCAGGCCCGCGTCCTGCAGGACCTGCGCTGCCTCAACTGAGGAACCTCCCGTAGAGATCAGATCTTCAATAACCACGGTTTTTTGTCCCGGGCGGTATCCGCCCTCTATCTGGTTTCCTCGTCCATGTCCTTTTGCACCACCTCGGACATACCCCATGGGCAGGTCCAGCAGTTCGGCGGTGAGTGCCGCGTGAGCTATCCCGGCGGTTGCCGTTCCCATTACCGTTTGCACTGCCGGGAACGCGTTTCGCACTACCTCAGCCATGGCGCGTTCCACCCGGCGGCGAATCTGCGGGTGTCCGAGGATCAGCCGGTTGTCGCAGTAAATAGGACTCTTGATTCCGCTAGCCCAGGTGAAGGGCTCATCAGGCCGGAGGAAAACTGCTCCGATTTCCAACAGGTCAGACGCCACTTGGCGGGCGATTCGCTCCCGGCCGCGGACACCTGTCATTTCACTCATCTGTTTCTCCCAAGAACTCTTCCACACACCGGTCGTAGGCTGCCTGTGGATCAGGAGCCTGCGTGATCGGTCGACCGACAACTATGAAGTCAGAGCCGCCACGCCGCGCGTCCTCGGGCGTCATCACCCGCACCTGGTCGTCGGCGGCGGCGTCCTTGAAACGAATGCCGGGTGTAACCGTCAAGAAATCCTCACCACACGCGTCTTTGACCACGCGGGCCTCCCGAGGCGAACAGACAACCCCGTCCAATCCCGCTTCCTCGGCAAGTCGGGCTAGGTTCGCCACGGAGTCTTGAACCTCGCCGAGGATGCCGAGTTCCTCGTTCATCATCTGTTTCCCAGTGGAAGTCAGCTGGGTGACGCCTAGGAGCAGGGGCCGGGAACCATCTGGGCGTGTCAGCCCTTCAAGCGCCGCCCGCATCATGGCGCTCCCGCCCGAGGCATGCAGATTCACCATGTCCACCCCAAGCTCCGACAGCACACGCATGGTGGAGCCCACCGTGTTTGGAATGTCATGCAGTTTGAGGTCCAGGAACACTTTGTAACCGCGTTGTTTCAAGGAAGCAACCAGTTCGGGACCCGCCCCGTAGAACAGTTCCATCCCAACCTTCAGGTATGGCTTTCGGCCCCCTAATTGTACGAGGAACCCTTCAAGCGCCTCCCGGCTCGGAAAATCCGCCGCAACAATCACGTCCGACTGGTCGCTCACTCAAACTCCTTCGGTTAGTTCGCCGGGCAGTGCCGCCCCCACTATTTCGTGCAGGCTGTTGATCCCCAGTTCGTTCATCACCCGGGGGAAATCCGCCAGGATCTTCGGGAACACCAGCGGGTTTCGTAACGCTTCAGAGCCGATCTGGACCGCGCTGGCACCAGCCATCATCATCTCGATGACGGTGCGGGCATCCCTCGCGCCTCCACTCCCCATGATCGGGATGTCGAAGGCTTCTTTGACCTGGTAGATCATTCGCAGTGCGATGGGGAAAATGGCGGGTCCCGAAAGACCGCCTACCGTCCGAGCAATGACAGGCTTCCGCTTCCCCACATCAATCCGCATCCCCAGGGCAGTGTTGATCAGGGTAAGACCATCCGCGCCACCTTCGACGCAGGCTTCCGCGATTTCCACAATGTCGGTGACGTTGGGGCTTAGCTTCACGAACAGTTTGGAGTTCTTGACAACCTGGCGGACCTCCCGGGTGACCTCGCCCGTCAACGCCGCTGACGCCCCAAAAGTCATCCCCCCGCCATCGACGTTGGGACATGAAACGTTCACTTCGATGATTTCGCAGGTGCCGTCGGTGCGTGAGCACGCCTCAACATACTCATCAACGGAAAAGCCCGAAATGTTCATGATTACGGGCTGCTTGAAATGTTTCTGGAAGTTGGGGAGTTGCTCCACCAGTACCTTGTCGATGCCCGGGTTCTGCAACCCGATGGAGTTGATCATCCCGCACGGCGCCTCCGCCAATCGCGGGGTGGGGTTGCCATCTTGCGGTTCAAGGGTTGTGCCTTTCAGCGCCGCAGCCCCCAAAATGTTGGGGTCGAAGAAGTCGAGGAACTCCTCGCCAAACCCGAAACATCCCGATGCGGGGATCAGCGGGTTCTTCAGCCGCACTCCCGCCAGGTCTACGGATAAGGGGTCCGAGGTCACCACAACAGGTCCCCACTTTCAAACACCGGGCCTTCTTTGCACACCCGCACCACGCCTTGAGCCGTCTCAGTTACGCACCCCATGCACGCCCCGAAACCACACGCCATCCGCTCTTCCATCGAGTATTGGCCCCCGGTTCCCGCTACCGCGAACACTGCGTGCAACATGGGGGTCGGGCCACACGCGTAAACGTAGTCCCAAGTCAATGACTCCATCGCGTCAGTGACCAGGCCGGGCCGTCCCGCCGAACCATCGACAGTTGCCACGATGACCGATGCGCCGAGGGCTTCAATTTCGGGGACGAGGGCGACCTCGTTCGCCGACCCAAACCCCAAAACCACCTGCGGCCGAGTGCCCTGCTCAATCAAGAATTCTGCAAGCGCCAGCATGGGGGCGATCCCCACTCCCCCACCTACAAGTAGCGGTTGGCGGATTTCTTCGCCTTCGGGAAGGTGGAAGCCGTTGCCTAAACCTGAGAGGACACTGACGAATTGGCCGGGCTCTAACTCCGTGACCGCTTCAGTTCCAGGACCAAAGGTCTTGTAGAGGAGGGTCAGTTCGCCCTCGTCCCAAGAACACACTGAGAAGGGTCTGCGCAAGAAAAACCCGGGGACCTCCACGTTCACAAACTGCCCGGGCGCGGTCAGACCGGCAGTGTCTCCGGCAAGTTCCAGGATGTGTGTTCGAGCCGCAACCTGTCGGTTCGCGACTATCTCAAAACGCTGCTCAGACCTCATCTTTGGGCGCCGCTACCGTCCGAGGGTTCTTCCACGAAAAGTTTCTCCGGGTCCCAAGCAACCGTGCCCTGAGCGATGGTTGCGTCGATGCGACCGAATAGGTCGGCACCTTCGAAGGGAGTGGCTTTGCCCATTGAGACGAACTGGGAGGGGTCAATCGTCACCGCGCAATCGGGGTCGAAGACGACTAGGTCTGCGGGGATGCCCTGGGCCAACTCTCCCCCGCCAAGATCGAAACGCTCCCGGCCAGCCGTGTTCATGACCCGCATGAAGTCTGAGAAGCTCATGCGCCCGTTCTTCACAAAATGGGTGTAGACAACTGGGACGGAAATCTCCAGGCCGACCACCCCGTTTTGGGCCTGGGCCAACGGCACGTCTTTTTCTTCCTTGGAATGGGGGGCGTGATCTGTTGCCACGAAATCTAAGGTGCCATCCACCAGCGCCTCCTGAACTGCCTCCATGTCGGAGCGTTCCCGAATCGGAGGGTTCATGCGGAAGCGGCCGTGCTCTTGCAGGTCGTCCTCGCACAATGCCAAATAGTGAGGCGCTGTCTCCGCGGTGACGGGCAATCCCTCTGCTTTCGCCTGACGAATCAGATCAAGGCTCTTCGCCGTCGACACATGACAAATGTGGTAGTCACAACCCGTTTCACGGACCAGGTCAAGGTCGCGGGCAATCTGGCTCCACTCCGCCTCCCCGGGCTTGCCTTTGTGACCATGCTTGGCCGCGTAAGGGCCGTCGTTGATGTAACCATCGCCGGAGATCGCCAAGTCTTCCGTGTGCTGCACAACGATCCCGCCGAACTTCGCGACCTCCTGCATGATCTGTCGCAGAACGTCGCCTTCAACCACGCCGAACCCGTCATCTGAGAACCCGATGGCGTGCTCCGACAGCGCCTCATAGTCGAGGATTTCGCCGTGCCCGGTCCCGCCCTCGGTCAAACACCCGTACGGGAAAACCTGAACCACAGCGTCCCGTTGGTAAGCCTCCACCTGCTTCTTCATCTCCGCCAGGTTGTCAGGGGCGGGGGAAAGGTTGGGCATCGCGCCAACCGTGGTGAAGCCGCCGCGGGCCGCAGCTTTGGTGCCAGTTTCGATGGTTTCTTTGTAGGAAAAACCCGGTTCGCGTAGGTGTACGTGAACGTCCGCAAGACCAGGCAAAACGTACTTGCCTTCCAAATCAACAACCCTCTGGTCGTCGGGGGAAATCGTCCCCGGGTCCGCGATCTGTTCGATCACAAACCGTCCATTATCAGCGGAAAGAAGAATATCTGCGGGACGGAGCTCTCCGTCCAAAAAGGCCTGGGATCCCTGCAGTAGAACCGCCATCGTGTCCCTCCTAGAGCGGGCGACGTCGATGGTTAGGGTACCGTACCGGCAACGGGTCCGAGGTCAGCTGCAGATCAACTGGACACCCCTGGGCAATCGAGGCCGGCCCACATCAGGTCAAACCGGCAAGGCGCCCTGTGGGAGGGCAAAACGTCCTGCTTCTCGCTGGCTCGCGCACTGACTGGCGGTGGGGCGTTCCCGTTCTATTCCTCGCGAATATGTCACTCGAAAAGGAAAGGCGCTTTCTCTTCCAGCTGTTCAAGAAGGAACGGTGCCAGCGTCTGTCCATAAGCACGGGTGAAGTGTCCGTGATCTCGATACACCAAGACGTTTCCGACAAAAAGGGGCACCAGTCATCTGGGCAGAACATGTATGACATGTCTATGGGAATGAGATTGCTCGGCAACCCTGGGGCCGCCAAGGGGAATTCGTCGGCGTAAACATCTGCGTACTCGGTTGCCGACTGGCTTCGAGTTCCTGTTGGATCCGATGAACCTCGTACCTATAACCAACCCAAGATCCGCCGCCGCCAACTGCGAGCCCAAGAATGAGCACAACCAGGACTCGCCATGTTCCCGAACGTGTTAACTGAGCCTTTGTTGCCCAGGCGGCCAAGGGTTTCGCCACGAAGCGGTTCGTCGCATCTGCCAGAAGTAGCGCGCAGCTCAACACTGCGATTGAACCCGTGTCAGCCCAGACCCCTCTGCCGCCCCTGAATCTGCAGAGAATAAAACAAGCAGTGCCCCAAGAACTGGCCATAGCGTCCACACACCCGGGAATAAGTCACGGCCACTCAGGAGGAACCCGCGAAACAACCAACGCCACAAGAGGCCACAGAATCAAAAACTGGGCTTGCACAGACGGGGACCAGAAGTGCTGGAACGGGCTGGTGCCGTTTCCCGCAGCCTCGTAGGACCTTCCTTTTGTGGCCAGAAATATGTTCTCGTAAAACAGTGCAGAGGCGGACGCCTGGTCCAGAAGGTCGCTCATTTTCGAGCGTGGCAAGACCACGGAACCTGCCACGACAGTAGCCACAATCGTCAGCAAGGACGCGGGAATTAGACGTGAGAATGTTCGGCCATATCGTCCTGGAAGAGAGAACTTTGCGGCACCCGCACCCCGGTTAGGCATCGACTGCCTGGTAAAAGCGCGGTTCAGGGAACCTGTAAGAAGGTACGCGGAAACCACGAGGAACACGTCCACGCCACCGGAAACGCGGCCTTGACCAAACAGGTGGAAGGCCACGACCAGCGTGAGGGCAAGCCCTCGTATCCCATGAATTTCCGGAGAGAAACGACGCTTCGGCCCAGGACTCGCGCTTTCTGATGTGTCAACGCGCAGGTTTGGATCCGCAGTAGGCAGTGCAGGCACGTTGAGTATCGTGCGTCAGTCGAACTCGAAGTCTTCCAAGCGGCCGAGGATCTCACACTCCTCAGGGTGCCGTCCTCGTCGAAATGGAACTCGAATGCGGAATCCGTCGCGTCTTTGAGCCAGGCCAGGGCTCAGTCGGGGTCGCACTCCGCATCTATTCCTGCCCGTTCCGCGCTCACTACCTCACCGGCACGCCGTGAAGATGGGTTGCTGAGTCCTCTTCATCTAGCCCGCGCTTTCCAGAGTAGTCCTTGCCTGTCCTAGTTCACTTGCCAAGGCCGGTAGCTCGCTCCTTTTTGAGGCGGACCGGGCCCCTCACCTTCCATGACACTGTTCCCGGTCCTTAATCCGGTTCCCGGAGCTCCAGGCGTGACCGTTCAGGCCCCTCACGCATTCATAACTTGGTAATTAAGGACCGGGAACCAAATTAAGGACCGCGAAGGACCTCCGGGCGCACTGGACCTCACCCGGACCCTCTCAGCATTCGTGCGGGCACATTTCCGCCTCGTCCGTCACTCTTTTGAGACTCGTCCTGGTGGGGTTCCAGCCACCACTTTGTAGCCGACCTGCAAGCCGTGTACGGAAGAAAAGTTCTAGCATGAACCAAGCGGCGCCTTGCGTGGGGTGCTTGTTGTGGTCCGTAAGGAGTGGGAGAAGATGGAACTGAGCGTCGAATGGCCAGGCGTACTTGATCCAGAAGTCTTGCAGACGAGTTACATCGAAGAATCCAACTGTCTTGCCGACGCCGCGAAATCTGGAAGATGGAGCGAGGTTCTTCAGTTACTTGATTCCAGTGTCAGGCTCAACGTCAACCAGTGGCGGATCGGCGGGAGCTCTTGGTTTACTGTGCTCCATCAAGCGGCTTGGCTGGGGGCACCCTTGGACGTGGTCAGAGAACTTCTTGACCGCGGGGCATGGCGTTCGCTGAGAAACGCTGCCGGTGAGCGACCCGTGGATATTGCGCGGGCACGTGGTCACAGCCGCCTGCTGAACACGTTGGCTATCCGCGAACCTGGCGAAGCCGAACAGCGCAAGTTCGCCGCCTGGGACCTGCACCTAGCGGAATTGATCGCAGAGCAGACCCGGAGATTGCCTCCCGTCGCTTTCCGGGAAGTCCCCACAGAGGTTATTGCTCTGGAAGGGCTTGAAGACCTCTGGTTTGCCTACCCGGGGATGTACGGCGGGTTCTCCCTGTCCATCTACAAGGACAGGCTCTTCGTAGAGAGCTGGAGTCGGGTTGTCGCGGGCTCCGGCCAGGCACATGTAATCACTGAATCCGGCTGTGCGTTGGTAGAGGAAGGCTTCGTTTAATCACGTCCCACCCCGCGGTTCAGTTGTTTACCCCAGCCAACCGTGAGCCACCCCGTTGCAGCGAAGCATGAGTTTCCTGGAGCTCCGGTATCTGGGGTTGGCCTGGGGTGGACAAATCAGCTCGAGGCTCAAGCCCCGGCAATGGTTCCTCGGCAGCTAGTCGAGTCACACCCAGGTAAACCCTAAGTGACCTCCAGAGAGCTTCCTCCGGGTAGCGGACTACGTCGCGATCAATCGCCTACTCGGCCCCGGCGCCCTGGTTCGCTTCCTTGAGCCGGTTTCTTGTTCCTTTTCCGGACGGGAGACACAGTCGCCCTACCAGAACACTGTTCCCTGTCCCTGATGTTCTTCCCGGAGCTATCGGTGCACCCAAATCATTTCACCACGCTGTTATCACGAACACATTAAGGTCAGCGAAGCACATCCGGTACAGGGAAGCACGGCGAGGACAGCGAGCGAGGAGCCGTCCAGGCCGCGCCGGGTTTGATTCCGGTCGGATCCGCCAAACCCACGGAAAGGACACCGTCGGTGAACCAAGCCTGCCCTAGCAAAAAGAGACGCACTCCCACCAGACATGAGTCCAGTAAGAGGGTGTCCCTCAGATTCTGCGGTCGGAGTCAGCGGAGCGTTGAACCGGCGTTGTTCGAGGTCGAAAGCAAATGGTTAGTCAGAACCAAGCGCTTGGATGGAAGCAAGTGCCTCTTAGCTGACAGAGCCCTCGCTACTTGTCGTCCTTGAAGCACAGGTACCAGTCCTGGCAGTCCAGGCCAGCTTCCTTAAGTCGCTCATCGACTCCCCCTACCGTCCGTGGCGGAGGAATGATCACGGGATCGCCCGGACGCCAGTCAGCCGGCAGCGCAACCTTATCTGCGTCATGCTTCTGTAGAGCCTGCAAGACACGCTTGATCTCATCGAAGTTCCGTCCGATTTCAAGCGGGTAGTACATGATGGTCCGGATCGTGCCTTTGGGGTCAACAAAGAACACTGCCCGCACAGCCTGCGTATCCGACTGTCCTGGCTGAACCATGCCGTACTTGGAGGCCACCTCCATCTTGATGTCTTCAATCAGAGGGAACCGAACCTTGAGGTCCTTCAGGTCCTTCCACTCGAGGCCTTCAATTGATCGGAGCCACGCAAGGTGAGCGAACAGGGAGTCGATTGAGAGACCAACCAGTTCGGTATTCAACTCCTCGCGCAACTCATCTGCGATGCTCGCAAAAGTCATGAACTCCGTGGTGCAAACAGGGGTGAAGTCAGCCGGGTGGCTAAAGAGAATGACCCACTTGCCCTTGTAATCCTTGGGGAAGTTGATGACCCCCTGGGTCGTCACAGCAGTGAACTCCGGGGCCGGCTCTCCGATGAGCGGCATCTGCGGCCGGACCTCTTCAACTTCGATTATTTCTTCTGACAAGACTACCTCCATTAGTAGTCTGCAACGGGAATCAGCCGTGATCTAAACGTGCAGCCGAAACAACAGGAATCGGCGTTCGAGGGCTTCGCTAGAACCTCACCAACGGCGAGTTTCCAAGCCCCAGAGACACGAAGCCTCTGGAAAACGAAGCCCTACGATCCACCTCAGGATTCAGTAGAGAACTTTGCTCGAAGGAAGAGCCGGAGAGAGCATCGAAGGGGCGCGGCCGGCCGGACACCCGGTCCCGGTAAGGCCTCCTGGTTGCGAATCTGCGTGAACTACCGTCAGACCAACTTCGTGTCTACGTTGAATGCTTCGACCACGTCACGAAGTTCTTGACGGCTCAGCCCTTGGCCTGCACCGCCTGAAGCGCGATTGCGATTCTCGTACATGGCACCGGTTTCGACGTATTCGACCTTGTCAATGGCGGCGAGAGGGGAAGTGTCTGAGCGCACCATTATTCCGTGCTTTGACCACAGGACAATCTGGTGATCCTGCAGCGCTTCAACGTTGGCCTCCCCAAGCTGCTCCGACCCGGGAATCATGAACGGCAAGACCTTCACACCCTCAGGCACCTGCACGATTGTCTCCGGCTCCCAGCGGAAGATCGCACGGTTGAACTCCGCGTCGTTATCCAGTTCGGGATGTGGGAGAGGAGGACCATCTCTGGCGGCTGGGCGTGGGTTACCACCTGGAAGTCAACCCCTCGGCGAACCACCTGATCTTCGTGGACACCAAGGTGAGAGTTGGATTCAGAGGTCGGGCGGGTAAACGCTTTGGATGGCGGGGTGCACCAGGTTCCGGTCTTCCCATCCTCGTCCACCACGACCGCGGAAACGTTCGCCTCAGGATCTCCCGCACCGTCGCGCAGCCGGCAGCCCGAGCCCGTGACGAACACGGTCCACCCAGCCAGCCCCGGCACAACTACAGGCAGTTCGATGGCTTCCGTGAGCGGGAAAAAGTCCCGCAAATCTTCCGGAGTTTCCTTGATGGAAACGGAGATGTTGCCTGCTCCCGCTTCGCATGCGTCCATGTGATCAAGGCGGCCACCTGCCGCCCCCATTGAGGCAACGATTGCTGCCGCTGTTTTTGGATGTGTTGTCATGATTCCCTCTTCTCTTAATGTTTGTCTTGGTGTTTGGTAACGTGAAATGCCTTGCGCTAGCGCTCCGTCGCGCCGGGTTCCATCGGGGTCAATCGGATTGCGGAAAAATGCGCGCCTCCGCCTCATCCCAGGCGGCCAACCGACCGGGGTCGGGGACGTATTCCTTTCGTTTCTACCGATTTGTCTATCAACTGCCGCACCGCGCCAAGGTCGCCCTCGAGAGCGCCGATCGTCCTGAGTTGAATCGTGAGGTTCCCAATTGCGGTCCCCTCGACCGGCCCGGCAACAACGGGGAGCCCTGTCGCGTCGGGCGTCGATTGACATAGCAGCCCGTTTTTTGACCCGCCCCCGACAATGTGTGCGACGTCGATGCGTTTGCCGCTGAGGGTCTCCGCTTGCCGTAGCGTACGTCGATACGCGATCGCGAGGGATTCGGTCACAGTCCGGAGGTACTCTCCTTCCGTGCGCGGCTCACCTTGGCCCGTGGCGCGGGCAGCAGCGTTTATGCGAGGGGTCATGGCGCCTGGAGCAAAGAACGAGTCATCGTTGATGTCAACGACCGTTCGCAGCGCTGGGGCCTCATTTGTCTTGGCATCCAGCACCTTCCAGTCGGGCCTGATCCGCCACTCACGCAGCAATTCCTGTTGAACCCACAGTCCCGTTATGTTCTTCATGTAACGCACGGTTTTGTCGACGCCGAGTTCGTTTGTGAAGTTGAGTTCCCTGGAATCCTCGGACAACACCGGTTCGCGCAGTTCGACTCCTGCCAAAGACCAGCTGCCGGAGGATACGAAACCGAAGGTGTACCCGGGTTCACCCTCACGCGCGGGAACTGCGGCGACTGCAGAAGCAGTGTCGTGTGATCCGACCGCGACCAGAGGAGTGGGATCGCCGCCTTCCGTCCGCAGATCAAGGCCAGGACAGGCGATCGGGCCGATCACCGTGCCCGGCTCAACCAGCGGAGCAAGGAGCGAGTCTGCCTCGACCCCCAGTTCGCTTCGCAGGACATCCAGGATTGTGGGACTCCAGTTCCGAGTGCTGGGATCAATCAGCCCCGTGGTGGACGCATTCGTCACCTCGCACCTACGCCGTCCCGTGAGCCAGAACCCAAGCAGATCGGGCACCAGCAGAGACTGAGCGATTTGAGCCTGTTCCCTACCGCGGTCAGCGACCATTTGGTAGATCGTGTTGAACGGCTGATACTGCAGTCCGTTCAAAGAGTAGAGCGCGGGCGAGGGCAGAACGCTTTCAACCTGCTTCACAGCCTCTTCTGTGCGATCGGAGCGGTAGCACATCGGGTTCCCGATCAGGCACCCCTGGCCTTCCAAGAGCCCATAATCGACCGCCCACGTATCAATCCCGACTGCTTCGACCGGCCCTTCGGAGGCAATGCGAACGAGGGCTTCACTGATCTGCCCCCACAGAGAAAGGGTGTCCCATTGAAGATCGACCTGTTGGTCTGGTCCTTCTAAGCCGGGTCGGGGGACCGCCACAGCCCCGTTGGAGAACCGGGCGACCTCAGACACCTCCAGGAGCCCTTGCGTAAGGCTTCCAACAAGCACTCTTCCGCTGGATGCCCCCAAATCGATTGCAACTACGCGCCGCATTTCAGGCTGCCTCGTCCACTCATCCCACTTGCGCGCCCCAGGGAGCCTGCTGGCCCCCCACGCGTTCTTCGGCCACCTTTTGCGCGTAGCCGGAAGCCGCAAATGCGGCCATGGGATCGGGATCCAGCCCTTTCGCTTCGCGCAGTTCGGCAAGCATCGGGCGCACATCAGCGTTGTACGCGTCCATGAGAACCCCGTTGGCGGCGAGGACATCATGGTCATCTTGGGCCTGACGGAGAGCGTCACGATCGACCAAGAGCGCCTTCGCTGTGGCTTCCCGAACATTCATCGCGGAACGGATTTCTCCAGGGATCTTCTCTTCGAGGTTGTGGCACTGGTCAAGCATGAAGTTGATTCCGCTTCGACCGTCTAAGGCGCCGAAATCAACGATTTCGTTCATGATGCGGAACAACTGGAACGGATCCGCAGCGCCGACCATCAGGTCATCGTCGGCATAGAACCGCGAGTTGAAGTCGAAGGCCCCTAGGCGACCCGCACGCAACAGTTGGACCACCACAAACTCCACGTTTTTGTGGGGTGCGTGGTGACCGGTATCCACGCAAACGACGGCGCGATCCCCGAGGTCCAAGCACTCCAGCAACGCAGTTCCCCGGTCAGGCACATCCGTGTGGTAGAAGGCTGGCTCAAAGAACTTGTACTCAAGCAGAAGTTTCTCTTGGTCGTTCAGCTCTGAGTAGATCGCCTGGAGCGACTCTGACAGCAGCTCTTGGCGACGAGACATCGAGTCTTGCCCGGGGTAGTTTGTTCCGTCCGCCAACCAAATCTTGAGGGTGTCAGAGCCGGTTTGGCGCATAACGTCGATGCACCAGAGGTGTGCGTCGATAGCCTTCTGACGAGCACGGTCTGAGTTGGCAAGCGAGCCGAACTTGTAATCCTCGTCCTCGAACACGTTGGAGTTAATGGTGCCAATCTGAACGCCCTGATCTTCTGCATATGATGCAAGATCCGCGAAGTTCTCCACGTTGTCCCACGGAACGTGCAACGAAACCCGCGGCGCGATGCCAGTGTATTTGTTTACCTAGGCGGCGTCCGCGATCTTCTCGTACGCATCACGCGGGGTGCCCGGGGTGGAAAAGACGCGGAACCGGGTCCCCGAGTTCCCGAAAGCCCAAGAGGCCACTTCGATTGTCTGTTCTTCCAAGAGCCGACGGTTCTCCGCCAACAAATCGCTCAACTGTGCCATGGCTGCACTCCTATGTGTCGTTAGTTGGCCAGAAGATGAGGTTTGGGCGACATTCTCGGCTCCGACGCCGGCAATCCCGTCTCGCCCATCTTCGTTCTTGAATCGATTCACTACTAAGTGGGTACGAGGGCGCCGTCAATACCTCATGTAGTCGAAAGTGTTCAGCGTCACACAAGGGGCGCAAGGGGTTCGAGTGGTTCAGATCGGCGCAACCGCCGCCTAAACGTCACTTCCGAGGGGTGCTTACCTCCGTCGAGCGACGTGCAACCAGCTGAGGCTGGAACTCGCGAACCTGGGGCTGCCACTCATCGTTCTCCAGTGACCCGGCACTCTCCCCTACCCGATCCAAATGTGCCAGTAACAGCTCTGCGGCTGCGCGGCCCACCTCCCGGGCAGGTTGTCGGATCGAAGACAGCGGGACAGCGGAAGTCCCTGCAATACCTAAGGCCCAGTCTTCAGCGCACAGACAAACAAGCAACGTTTACGCAGCATGGTCAAAGAGCCCCGGAATCACGCCATTTACCAGATGAAATCGAATCATGACATTTGAATGGCCCGACGGTCTCACCAGCGCTGAGGTCGCG
>ERZ1031159.17-NODE-17-length-39466-cov-14.698206_pt1 | contig 39466 bp, 33 predicted proteins | sample MGYA00516706_ERZ1031159 | MGnify/ENA primary metagenome ERZ1031159 (study PRJEB33719, sample SAMN04262508) | wastewater metagenome | biome: rural village; feature: composting latrine chamber; material: composting feces with ash | place: El Salvador | collected... | reverse complement strand
GGACAGTGAAGCACATCCGGGACAGTGAAGCACATCCGGGACAGTGAAGCACATCCGGGACAGCGAAGCGCTTCTGGACCGGGAACCAGACTTGGGGTGGGGAGCGGGCTTCGGACTGGGAGGCGCGTTGGGGTTGGGGTGCTTTTGGGGTTGGGGATGGACTTTGGGGTGGGAAGCGCGTTTGAGTGGGAGCGCAGCACTGCCCAAAACTCGTTGGCCGCCGCCGTCGCAGAAGCGTTTTGGGGCGGGAAGTGCTTTGGGGCCGGAAGGTGCCGCGGAAGCTTAGAGGAGGGTTTCCCCTTCAAGTCTGGTTATGACCGCAACCGAATGTGGGCCCAGCAGCAGGTGGTTCTGGCCGTTTTCGCGCTCGATTTTGGCGTCCCCGAAACTCCACAGAATCTGGTCGACGTTGCGATGAGTGCTGGCGTGGTCAGCCACGTGGGCGATTACGGAGAGCCTCGAGCGGTGCATCGTGAACCAACCGTCCCCGAAATCTGAGGCGACGTGCTGGTCCCCGGCAACCATCTCTCTCAGAGATATTAGGGCCTGGTACCCGGAGAGAATTTGTAGGTGGGTGTCCGAGGGATCCTCGTTCTGAAGCGTTTCCCAGTCAAGTTTGGAGGCCTCAAAAGTGTTTCGGCTTTGAGGGTCAGGAACATCGAAGTTGGCGCCGTACAGCTCTTCCCAGCCGTGTCCGCCAAACTCTTTGGCGCGGCCTTCCTGGATGCCTGGGCCGATGTCCTCTCCATGATCGGTGAAAAACAGAAAGGGTTTGTCGGTGCCCCACTCCTGTCCCTGGAAGAGGAGAGGAGTGAATGGGCTCAGTAGCATCAGTGCGGCGCTGGCCATCACTTGGCCCGGTGTCAGGCGCCGGTCGGGCCGGTCGCCCAGGGCGCGGTTACCCACCTGGTCGTGATTCTGGTTGAACACCACAAACCGGTCACGATTCATATCGCGTGGAACAGCGCGTCCCCAATCCTGTTCACGAAACGTTGACCAGCCGCCCCTGTGGAGGAACACATTACTTAGGACGTCGGCCAGGACTTCGGGAGCCCCAAAATCAACGTAGTACCCAAACTTTTCGCCAGTGATGAATGCGTGCAGTGCATGGTGGAAGTCGTCATCCCACTGTGCGTCTAGGCCAAATCCCCCCTTTGATCGCGGTTCCAAAAGCTTCACGTCGTTGAGATCCGATTCGGCAACCAGTGCGAGGGGGCGGCCTAGTTCTGCCTGCCATTCATCCTTCCTCTGGGCAAGTTCAGCCAGGAAGTGGAAGTCGGAGTCGTCGCGGAAAGCATGGATTGCATCCAGGCGCAGCGCATCCAAGTGGTAGTCGAAGAACCACTGTTTCGCATTGTCTAGGAGGAATTCGCGAACAGTTGAGGCGTCCTCGTCGTCCAAATTCACTGCCTCACCCCAGGGCGTGTGGTGACGACTGGTGAAGTAGGGGCCGAACTGCGAAAGATAGTTGCCCGAGGGGCCCAGGTGGTTGTAAACCACGTCCAACGCAACTGCCATTCCGTGCGCGTGTGCGGCATCGATGAATCGTTGGAATGCGGCGGGTCCCCCGTAGGCCTGGTGAACAGCGAAGAGATCCACCCCGTCGTATCCCCATCCCCGATCGCCGGGGAAACCCGCGACTGGCATTACTTCGATAACCGCGACCCCCAGTTCTTTCAAGTGGGGAAAGCGCGCTATAGCAGAGTCAAACGTGCCTTGATCAGTGAAGGTGCCGATGTGGAGCTCGTACCACACCTCGCCAAGCATCGGACGTCCATGCCAGCCGTCATCAGTCCACTCGAAGCCGAGGTCAACCACCCTCGACGGGCCGTGCACGCCATCTGGCTGGTGCCGACTTTTGGGGTCGGGGAACCCCTGATTGCCGTCGACGGACAGGAGGTAGTCGGTGCCTGCCGGAAGGTCGATTGTCCAAAATCCGCTGCGGCCTGCTTCTGGTTCCAACTTGGTCAGCGGTAAACGCTGGTTGTTGACTAAGGCCTCGACAATCTCAGCGTTGGGTGCCCATACTTCTACACCAACCACTTTCTTTACCTTTCCGCGTCTTTGGGGTCGGGTTTCCCCTCGTCCTCTTTGTGTAGGCTCACGGATTCCTCGACCGATTCGTCTGCCTCATCCGTCTCGTCTACCTCGTCTACCTCGTCCTCCGAGGGCTCGGGGAGTGCGTCTCCGATTCGTTCAAACACCGCGACGGGCATGTCTTTCAAAAGACTGGCGGCGGACTGCTCCCCACCGTTGATCTCTACGCCGGAGTAGACGTTTTTCCACAACCCGTCAGGAAATACGACGGTGTGGTCACGCAGGCCCCCGTGTTCGTTCAACGAACGAAGCAGACGGGAAGCCACAGTAACGACCACTGGATCGGCGCCTCGAGAGAAGGCCACCAAATGGCCAGTCGAAGTCGCCAACGGTCGGTAGTGTGCGTCTGGCCCGACGAATGCTTCAGGAACCCGCCGCCGCAATTGAAGGATGGCGCGTGTGAGCGCGAGCTTTTCCTGCGAAAGGTCCCGCGGAGAGTGCGAATCAATCTCCGCCAACTGCTCCTGCAACTCTTCGACATTCAACGGGTCACGGTTGTCGGGATCTACGAGGTAGTTCTGCAGACGCTCGGTTCCCTGGTAAACATCTGCGACCCCCGGAATCGTCAGTTGGAGCGCCTTCTGTCCTAGGATCGCGGAACGAGAGCTCCGGGCGGTGAGCTTGTGCCAGGCCTCGAACCGTTCCAGCACCTCCTCGTTTTCAAGGAGCTCCTCGCAGACACGCTCCAGTGCCTCTTCCGCCTCTACATTCTGTGCGGTCCAAGAAGTCCAGAGTTTTTGCTCACGGGCCACCTTTATCATGTAGGGGACAAGCCTCTTGGAATCGATTGGGCCATCCTCCCAAGTGCCCGCAAGGGTTTGCCACAGGACATTACGGGTGTGCCCTTCGACCTCTTCCGCAAAATGGTCGATCTTATCGATCATCTCCGCCCACTCCGTGCTGTACTGGGAGATGGCACCGATTTTTGCCCGGACGTCCTCGGACCTCTTCGCATCATGGGTGCTTAGAAGCGTCATCGTGGCAGGCCACTGTGTAGTCGTTGCCTTTGCCCAGTCATGGAGCATGTCGGGAGTCGAACCGAAATCCTGCGGTGCTCCGCCAACCTCGGACAGGCTGACCAGGGGAGTCCAGCGATAGTACGCGGTGTCCTCGACCCCCTTCGCCATAACGGCACCGCAAACCTGCTGGAACCGGACGATGAGTTCCCAGCGCTGAGCTTCATCGACGCGCCCCGCCGAGCCAACTTCCCGGCCTAACACCAGGTCGATGACGACGTCCAGGGTGTCGTGGTAGTCAGGGTCCAACCGCCCGCGTGCGATTTCGGCAGCCTTCATGATGACGCGCTCGGCTTCAGGGGATGCATCTTCTCCTGGGATCACGTAGGCCCGGTATCGGTCCAGGGCAATGATCATCTCTGTCAGACACGCTTCAAGGGAACGGAAAGTGTGGTCGCGTAGGCGGATGTCGTCGCGGCAGATGTCCTGGGCCAGGTTGGTGATCCGGTATATCTCCGCGTAGAGGGAACTGGCCGCTATTTCGCGTTTTCCACGTTCAATCTCTTGTGCGAGCGATAACGTCGAGTCAGTGATCTTTTGTGCCAGGGTGTTCATTTCGATCGAGGACGAGGGATCAACGTAAAGGGAACCGACGCGCCAGGCCGCATCGTAACCGGTTGTTCCTGCGATTTCCCAGGTCTTCGGTAGCGACTCATCGGCCTCGAGAATCTTCTCTGCGACAACCCATGCGCCACCGGTTGCCTCGTCCATCCACTCGAAATATTGGCCGGGATTTGCAAGGCCGTCAGGGTGATCGATTCGGAACCCGTCGATATGACCCTGGTCGAAAAGCTCTAGCAGGAGCGCGTGCGTTGCGTCGAAGACCTCTCTGTCCTCAATTCGCAAAGCGGCCAGTGTGTCTACGTCAAAGAATCGCCGGTAGTTCAACTCTTCGGACGCGACCTTCCAATAGGCAAGCCGGTAGTTTTGTGCTTGTACCAGTTCCGCTAGTGGCAGGTTCTCCGTTCCTTCCTTAATCGGAAAGACATGGTCGTAGTAGCGGAGAACAGGGGACGGTTCTGTGTCCCCGGGGATGACTTCGTCGAGTATTTGGAGTTCCTGGTTTGCCAGGACGGACCCAATCCGACTGCCGAGGACAGGCATCAGGATTCGGTTTTCCGGGTCTGCGCCATCGAACCACTCCGCGTACTTGGAGTCAGAGCCGTCACGCAGAAGAGACCAGAGCGCATGGTTGTTCCAAAGCGGGGTGGGGACAGACATGTGGTTGGGGACAACATCCACGATGACACCCATGCCGATGTCATGCGCGGCGCGCGCGAGTGCTTCAAACTCTTCCCGACCGCCCAAGTCTTCACTGATGTGCGAGTGGTCGACTACGTCGTAGCCGTGGGTAGATCCCGGAGTCGCTTGGAGGATGGGGGACAGGTAGAGGTCTGTTACCCCGAGTTCTTGGAGTGTTGGCAACGCCGCTTTGGCAGCGGCAAACCCAAAGTCAGGCTGGAGCTGGAGTCGGTAGGTGGAAATGGGGGTTCGCCGACTTTCCGGCGGGAGGTGCGAGTGAGTTCTGGCGGCGGGCGGACCGCTTGGGGCCGGCGTAGGGTCGGCGGCCGACGCGACCTTCTTGGTAGCTGACTTTTTGTCTATCTGCTTACTCATGATGCTTTCACCTTGTCAGCATGTGCCTTGGTGCGCAAGAAAACCAGCATGTAACACAGGTTGGGACACCGTGTGGCGGTGCTACGGAACACAAATGCTCCGCGTGACCAACCAAGATTGCGGTGGAAGGTCGCGCGGAGCGAGGGGGCGTGTTGCCCGTTGATTGCGAAGCTAGATTGCTTCTACTGCTGCGACAGCGGCTTCGTAATCAGGTTCGGTCTTAATTTCGGGAACCTGTTCCGTATAGGTGACTGTTCCGTCAGGGTCAATCACGACAACTGCCCTGGAAAGTAGGCCCCGCATGGGGCCGTCCGCGATGGTCACTTCGTAATCCTCACCGAAGGACGAGCGGAACGCTGAGGTGGCGATCGCGTTGTCTATTCCTTCAGTGCCACAAAAGCGCTCCAGCGCGAAAGGTAAATCTTTTGAAACGCATACGACCACGGTGTTTGGTTGGTCTGCGACGATCTGGTTGAACTTGCGTACCGAAGTCGAGCAGACCCCCGTGTCAATTGACGGGAAGATATTGAGAACAACTTTCTTGCCTGCGTAGTCGGCCAGGCTCACCTCGCCCAGATCCTTGTCAACGGTCTGGAACGCCGGAGCAGTTGTGCCGACTTCTGGAAGATAACCAACAGTAGTGGTGGGAGCCCCACCCAAAGTAATTTGTGCCATGGGCCTATCGTCCCACTATTGGAACTGATGTGCCAGAGGCAGTCGGTTAATGTGGACGAGGGCTTACTTCGGTGACGTTTATTTCCGACGGTGTGCGGAATGTGTCGGAGGAGTCTCATAACCTTTGGGTGGTTGCGAGGGTGCAGAGATCACGGGTTGGAGGAAGCGTGCAGGACGTCAGTAGTCACACCAGGTTTCGGAGTGGATATAGAAGCGCGTTCCATTTCGGGTTGGATAAGGATGAAACTGCTAGTGATGCTGCGCTGAGGCATGTGCAGGATTGGCTGGGAGAAGACGGTGACGATGCGCTGCGATCAGCGCTGTACAACTGGGAGGGCGATACCTCTATTGCTCTGCCTAACGGGACCGTTGTGTCTGTCTTTGCGTTCACGGATGATCGGAGTGGGGATCAGATCATCCGTTACCGGGTGGTAGAAGATAGAGATTCTGGCCCGCTTCAAGTCACGTTGTCTGCCTTCAACTACCAGCGCGGGAAGGACCTGAACGCCACATTCGTCATTGAAGCAGCCAATACTGCGCAATCTTCGGAAGACGCCATGGCTACAGTGGCAACTCCCACTATTGTCGCCAACGTCCTTAACGACAGAAAGGTCTCAGACTCTCAAACCCGGCTGCAGGGGAATCCCCGGGTGATGCATGAACACGATGATCTCTATGAGGTGGTGCGGGCGATTGCCGACCCGAAGCGCCAGGTTGCGGTGACCGTTGCTGCTTCTCCGGGTATCAGTGAGGACGCCCGGTGGAATGAGGTGGTTAATGATCTGACCCGCGATAGCCGCGGTGTGGCAGCTTCTTTCGTTGTGACGGCAAACGCCGTTGAAATGATGAATGACCTGCTCCCAAAGCACCTTCGGGTGGCGCCGGGCCATGTTCGAACGTTTGCCCCTCGCGTTGACTTTGAGAATCCTGATGACCAGGTGCGTCACAGAGATCTATCGCCTGCGGCTTTGGCGGAAGCGCTGGAAGCTGACGGGGCAGTTAGCGAATCTTTAGTTCGCAACCACGCGAGTGGTCCGCGCAGGTCTCTGCTGGAGCAGCCGCTACCAACAGCTGCACGAAGAAAACTGAAATTCCTTGACGCTCAGGAACGGAGCGCACGGATAGAGGAATTGGTAAAGGAACGGCAAGCAAGGCGGGAGGAGGAACCTGTGGAATCTGAAACCGTGGAAATCCCCTCGTACCCAAGTCGGAAAGATCTCCACAATGGCAGATCCGATGGGGATCGCGAATGGATCCTTCTTCGTGATCGTATGGCGTCGTGGTTGGAAGTAGAAGATGTTGAAATATCTGAAGCAACCCTGGAAGGCCACATTGAAGACTTGGACGCTCGCATCCTTGCTGACAGAAAAAAACTGTCGCAGTTGGAGGAAGCACAGATAAGAGTTGAGGCCTATCAAGAGTATCTGGCGGAGATTGAGCAGGGTCGGGAAGAGCTTGAAAGCCAGTTGGCTCAGGAGAAACGGTTGCGTGAGGAGGCTCTGCAAGAGACCGCCGTTTACCAGCAATATCTGGAAGATAATCGGATATTAAACGCCTACTATCGCGACCAGTTGCAACACTCCGACATCAAGCATTCGGTAGATCCTGCTTCTTTGAAGGCTGAAGAATGGGAGGCTCCCAGATCCTTGCCTTTGCTTCTGGAGTTGCTTGTCATGAATGAAGGAGAGCGTGTTACCGGGGACCGGATTGTTTTCACGGGAGACAATGCGGTCGTTGAACAGCTGTCGCTTTTGGATCCGCTGGGCATCTATGCACACGAAACGTGGGGGATTATACGTACCCTTCATGACTACTTGCGGGCGAAAGATGTAGGAGCCCGGGTGGATACCGTTGAAGAGTATCTGCTTGATGACGCCATTGCTGGGTACAAGATTTCGGCGCGAAGGCACATTGTGGACACGGAACGCCAGATCGAAAACTTGGCTCTTTGGAAGAGCGATCGTACGTTCGCTGTCCCGGCGAATGTGAGTAGTTCTGGCGAAATTTACATGGATTCACATTTCCGTGTCGGCCACGGTTCAGGGATCTCTCCACGCCTGTACTATTTCGACAACTCGGGACCGTCCGGGGATGGACGGATTTATGTCGGGTACATCGGGCAAAGGATAACCCGTGAAGACCAGGTCGGTCCGGAAGTTTCTCAGGAACTAAAGAGGAAGCCTTTCAAGGCAGGGGAAAACGGGGCAACGCTGGATGGGAAGATCCAAGTTCAAGACGGGTTGCTCTCGAATCCGGCAGCCGTGGTGTTCGAAGCGTTGACTTTCCTTTCTCAGCATCTTGACCCCATCATTCAGCGGCGCTTTGAATACGTGCTGGAAGGGCGGGAATGGACGGAGATCCTCTCGCAAATGGATCGGGCGCGGGGACGTACGGGAATGCGTTATTCGACCTCTGACACTCAAGCCCAGTTGCGTATGCTCACCGAAAGGATCGGGACGATGGGGTACCCCTTTGACCAGGCTGGGACCCGCGTCTCCTCCACTCATGCGCAGGCCCTTCGCGGAATCCGTAATCGTTCGGCGCACAACGATCGAATGGATGACTTGGACGCGTTTCGAACGTATGACCATATTGCGTTGCTTCTTGAAGAACTTGAAGACGACGCGGGGGCAGCGGAGGCGAGGCGGCGTCGGCAAGCATTGTTCACAAATATGCATGATGCGGCGCAGGAAAGAGTCATCGGCAACATTAAGGAGAAGGACAAAGCGGTCGAAGAAGTTGCGGAGGTACCGATCCAGAGTTCTCATGATGAGGAGGAAGACCTTCCCGAAGCAACTCCCGTGACTCCAAGTCACATTGTCGGCGCCAGACGCGGTGCAGATACACCCATCCTGGGCGATACCCGCTTTGAATATGAAGCGTGGACTCCCTCAATGGAGGGGGATTACTCGGTGCTGGACATTGTTGAGAGCGGGAACGCGCCTGCGGAAGTACAACAGAGGATTCGAGTGCTGGCGGAAGAAATCGTTGACTTCGAAGGGCCGGTGGCGATGGAGAGGCTTGGGTCTTTAATCGGCCAAGAGCACCAGCATGCCCGGTTGGGAAGGCGCAAGCGAAACGCGATTGAGGGCCTCATTAGAGGGGCGGATGTGTACGTGGATGAGCAGGACTTTGTTTGGCCAAGGGCGATAGATCCGCACTCATGGAGAGAATTCCGTCCTAACGCGTCGGATGTGAGTCGTCCGTTTGACTTCGTGAGCATGGCTGAGATCCGCAACGCTGCAAGGTTCATTCAAGAGGAAAATCCCCAAATCACCGGAGAGGCTTTGGCCGATGAGGTTCTGCGGACCTTCGGGCGGCGGCGGAGGACCAAGAAACAGTGGCAGCGCTTGCAAGAAGCGTTGGGTGCGGGGTTGGAAGATTCACAAGAAGAGGAAACAAACAATTGATGGTTGGTTTGCACGGCCCAGGAAACCCGGCGTAGTGGGAGCCAGGTGTCGCGGATGCCCCGAACCATTACGGAAGCGACTTGGCTTACCATTGGCGGGGTCGCCAACTGAACCCCAAGGAGCACCCCACCCATGTTGAACTTCACCGCCGTTGACTTCGAGACCGCAAACAGACATCGTTCGTCTGCTTGCGCTATAGGGGTCGTGAAGGTGGAGGATGGCCGAATCGTCGACAGGTTTGAGACACTAGTCCGTCCTCCTGACACCCACTACAGGTTCGAGCGGATGAACATCTCCGTGCATGGCATCCACCCCGAAGACGTAAAAGGGGCGCCAACATGGGGCGACATTTTCGGCCGAGTCATGGATCTTATTGGCGACGGGTTCATGGTTGCTCACAACGCGAGTTTCGACTCCTCGGTGTTCCGCTACGCCTGCGACGAATACGGCATTGCATGGCCAAATTTCCACTCCGCATGCACCTTGCAGATCTCCCGGAAAGTTCTTGACTTGCAGTCCTACAGGCTCCCAGACGTTGTGGCGGCGCTAGGAGTTGATGGGTTCCAGCATCACCGGGCCCTCGCAGATGCTGAAGCAGCCGCCCGGGTAATGGTCGCACTGGCCCGGCAGTTGCGGGCAGAGTCCGTGGAAGATGTCCTCTCGATCGCGAACGTTTCTTCCCGACCGCTGGCGCGGGTGCGCGCTTAGCTCCGGGCCGTCTAAGGAAGCGGCAAGTGAACCCTTTTGACAAGAGAGCCCCGAAATGGGACACCGAAGCGAAGGTTGCGCGTTCAGAATTCCTCGCGGGCGCTATTGGCAAAGTGCTTGAGGGAAAGAACCCCGATGGTCGGCAACTCGAGGCCATGGAATACGGGTGCGGCACCGGGCTGGTGGGTCTGGCGATGCGAGACAGATTCTCACGTCTAGTTCTAGCCGATTCCTCCCAGGGGATGATCGAAGCCGTACAAGAAAAGATAAAGCGGATGCCCGACCCAAGAGTTGAGGCGCGGCTTCTGGATTTGAGTGAGGGGGAGCCAAATGTTGGCGAGGACATCTTTGACGTCATCTTCTCAGTGCAGACTCTTCACCACATCCGTGATGTGGACACGACGCTCCGCAACTTGCGGTGTCTTCTGCGCCCGGGAGGCACGCTTGTTCTTATCGACATGGACGCTGATGGGGGAGAGTTCCACCGCGACTTTGAGAACTTCCAAGGCCACCACGGCTTTGACCGGCAGTGGCTCACAGAACGCGTCACCGAAGCGGGCTTTGAGGTGGGCTCAGTTGCGACAATCAACGGCCTTGAGCGAAGCTCGAAGAGAGCCCACGGATCTCTTTCCAGCTCACAGCACCGTGGACCACACCGCTCAACTTTGTTTTTGCTGGACGCAGTAGCGGCCGACCCCTAGGCCGGTCTTAGAGGTTCTGATTTATAGGAGTACAGGATGCTTTTCCAAGCGCCCCTCGATCGCGGGTATCTGGACTCAATGTCGGCCGAGCGGCTCAGTTTCTCAGCGCAGTCTCTGCGTGAAACGTCAGCAGAGGTGCGCTGCTATGTAGTTGACGGCTCGGGGAGAGTGGGGGTGGACCGGGAGGGACGCTTGGCGCAAGGCACTTTTAGTGAGAGCGCGGATGTGTGGCTGCTTGGCCGCACCGTGGACAAAGTGATCCATTGCGCCGTCTGGCTGGGTGGCAGTAACACCCCCTCCGACTTCCACACGAACGCTGTTACAGACAAGAGCTCTCTGTCCCCGGAGGCCATGGCGGCCAGTGGGTGGGAAACCGACTCTTGGGAAAACGTCAACTTTGTGAGTCTCACTGAAGTGGGGGCGGAGCTGCCCGATGATGAGGCACTGATCGGGGCGCAGGCTGTCGCACTTGCCAAATGGCACGCGGATACCCGCTTTTGTTCCAGGTGCGGTGAACGTGTCATCCCAACGGAGGCCGGCTGGGCAACGACGTGCCGGGACTGCGGGCATGTCGAGTATCCGCGGACGGATCCCGCCATCATCGTTTTGATCACGGATGCTCAAGACCGCATCCTGCTTGGACACAACGCGGCGTGGCCTGACAGCACCATGTCGCTGACCGCAGGGTTTATCGAAGCGGGGGAGACTCCCAACAGAACCGTCGCTCGGGAGGCGTACGAGGAGCTGGGGATCCGAATCAGCCAGGTGCGGTATGTAGGGGCGCAGCCGTGGCCGGGCCCTCGTTCACTAATGCTCGCTTACACCGCAAAGATAGATGAACCGAGTTTCGTCACTTCCGCCTCGGGCGTGGTTCACCATGCCCCTAAAGAGCCAGAGGTTACACCCGACGGGGTCGAAATCGACTACGCCAAGTTTTTTACCCGCGACGAATATCGGGACGCGCTAACTTCGGGGACAGTGAAGGCCCCGCGGCGAGCCTCTATCGCCCACGCCATGCTGGTGCAATGGTTTGGGGGTCCGTTGCCCGAGCCTGTGTGAGGTTGAACTAGAGCGACACTTCGCGACCTTGCAGCGCCTCCACGACGGATGCAATGTCGTCACGGCTGGACATGTCCATAACCCCGTCGGATGTTGGGAGCACCGCGAATGTTTCCCCGTTAGCAATGGCCTTGCGAACAGCACTTTGAATCTCAAGCTCTCCGCGTTCGGAAAGCTCAATGTCCTTTGCCGCAGCGAAGATCGAAGGCGTGAACAGCCACGCATTCATCGAAATTGGGGCTTCATCGCCGAAGGTTTCCAGGACTTCTGGGCTTGGTTTTTCGACTATGTCGACCATATTGCCGTCCTCGTCCACCTCAAGAAGCGCGAACGCGGCGAGGCGTTCTGGCGGAATGTTCGACTTTTCGATTAGGCCGTGACGGTCAAAACCCAGGACCGCGTTTCCCTCATGATCAGCCAGCAGCCGCAGAGAATCAGCCGGGTAGTAGTTGTCAGAGTTCACAACCAGGATTGGGTCTTCGCCAGCGAACTCTTCCGCTGCGAGTACGGCATCTGCCGTGCCCAGGGGCTCTTCTTGGATGGCATAGGAGACCGTGACCCGATCTGTGTCCAGGGAGTCGTAGTAGTCACGCACCACCTGGTGTTCAGGGCCTATGACCAGGCAGACGTCTGTGAATCCGGCGTCCGCCAGCGCAGAGATCACATGGTCTAGGAAGGGACGGCCCACCGAGATCATCGATTTCAGTCCCGCATCCGCCGCCGACTTTTGCTCTTCGGTGAGTGCGGCATCGCTTTGAGCACGCATGCGTGAGCCCAAACCGCGAGCGAGGATAACCGCCTTCTTTTGCTTGCTATTTGTGTTGGTTTTCTCCATGCCGTTGATTCTTGCACGACAGCGCGACAGAAAAGCCCCAACGGCACGGGTCACAGTCCGTGGGCGTGCAGCCGCCTCGTACCGATACTGTCTAGGCCTAAAGTCCTGCCAGGCACATTTTGGGGGTGCCAGTCCCCTTTTATAAATCCGCGCCTTGGAACAGTGAGGGACGATCTGTCAGTTGTCCGTATCATCGTGTTCGCTTGCGTGAAGTGTTCACTAGCAATGAAAGGGCACCCAATGAGGGCTATGGGAAAAGGTCTGTTCGCGGCAGCGGTTGCGACGGTCGCGTCAGTCGCGTTGGCCGCCTGCGGGACGGGCGCCAGTAACGCAGAATCGACGACAGATTCTGACAAAGCAACGGAAACTACCGAGGGAAAACCGGCGGAGGGGGCGTACACGATCGCGATTGCGCAAATCGTCACCCACGCTTCTTTGGATGCCTCTGTTGAGGGATTCAAAACTGCTCTTGCAGATGCGGGTATCGACGTGGTCTATGAAGAGTTCAATGCTAATAACGACCAGCAGTTGATTCCTTCGATTGCGGCGTCCATCGCGTCCATAAATCCTGATTTGGTGCTTGCGGTCTCAACGCCTGTCGCGCAGGGGCTGGCTCAAACAGTCACCGATATCCCGATCTTGTTCACTGCGGTCACGGATCCTGAGTCCGCAGGCCTTGTTGAAACGTTTGATAATCCGGGCGGCAACATCTCTGGGACCACAGACAGGAACCCGGTTAAGGAACAGCTCGAGCTGATCAAGGAAATCGTCCCGGAGGCTAAGACCGTGGGCGTTGTTTACAACCCTGGTGAAGAGAACTCCGTAGTCCAGGTTGACTGGGTGAAAGAGGAAGCGCCGGGTCTGGGCCTAGAGGTAGTTGAGGCGGCTGTACCTGAAAGCCGCGACATTCAGCAGGGCGTGGAGGCTCTGAACGCTGACGTCATTTACCTTCCGACGGACAACACCGTGATTTCCTCAATGGGTTCTGTGCTCCAAGTGGCGGAGGCAAGGGGCATCCCGGTGTTCGCCGCAGAAGGTGATTCCGTTGAAAACGGCGCCATTGCAACCTACGGCATTTCCTATTACGAACTTGGCTACCAGACAGGCGAGATGGCGGTGCGGATCTTGACCGAGGGGGCAGACGTCTCAACGATGTCTGTTGAAAGCCAAGACAACCTGTTGCTGTACCTGAATACGAAGGCTGCTGAGCGCATGTCAGTTGTCCTTCCCGATTCGGTTTTGGAAAGAGTCCAGCCGGAAACCACGTACGACAAATAGCAGTTAAGCGGGCGCGGCACGGGGTGAAACCGGACTCCTTGGGGGACGGGGAACACTCTTGTGCCGCGCCGAAACACACTTGCACATCCACACCCGCGGTCACTCACTGGTTGAGTTCAGGCGTAACGTGTCCGTGACAGGGCTTGGTGAGCAAGACAGGCAAAGAAGGCAAGGCAGGAATTCTCTTGGTAGCAGCAATTGAGCTGGGGTTGATTTACTCGGTAATGGCGTTGGGCGTTTATTTGACGTTCAGGGTCCTGGAGTTCGCCGACCTCACTGTGGATGGCTCCTTTACAACGGGAGCAGCGGTCGCTGCCGTGTCGATTGTCAACGGCGTCAATCCGCTGGTGGCGACGGTGCTTGCATTTTTAGCCGGGATGATCGCGGGCACCATAACCGGGCTCTTAAACACGAAGGGACACATCGACGGTCTCCTCGCAGGGATTCTCACTCAGATTGGCTTGTACTCAATCAATCTAAGAATCATGGGGACCGCCAACATCTCCCTGCTGAGGGAGACCACCCTTTTCACCAGTATGCGGGAGTCGGGCGTTCTAACCAGTTGGATGGGGGTCTTGAGCCTTGTACCTCTGGCCCTTGCATTCTTGGGGGTTTTGCTTTGGTTCCTTCACACGGACCTTGGGTTGGCGATGCGGGCCACCGGCGACAACGCGGAGATGATCCGTTCTTTCGGGTCTTCCACTGACATGCAGAAGATTCTGGGTCTGGCGTTATCCAATGGCATGGTCGCGGTCTCAGGGGCGCTAATCGCACAGTTCCAGGGCTTCGCGGACATTGGGATGGGGATCGGTCTCATTGTTGCCGGGCTGGCGTCTGTCATCATCGGCCAGGCCATCTTTGGTCGCCTCACAGTTTTGCGGGCGGCCTCGGCAGTCGTCTTCGGCTCTGTTCTCTACCGCATCGTCATTCAGCTGGCGTTGATGGCGGGTTTGAACCCGAACGACATGAAGCTCATCTCCGCGATTTTGGTGATTCTGGCGTTGCTTCTGCCCCAGGTCTCCTGGTTCCGATATGTGCCTGCCCGGTTCAAACCCCGAAACGTTGATCCGCTGGAGGCGGGACTTCGGGGAGACCTCGCTCACCGTTTGGCGACCTCGCCCCCCGACCGAGAAGAGGTGCGCGAGGAAGAGCGGGAACTGCTTGCAGAGTCCGATATCGCGCTTGACGGGGGAACAGGTCGAGACATGGCCTATGAACCTGCAGGGGGCCTCGCCCCCGGCTTGAACACCGAGGGGGCCGATGGGGCCGCGGAAACGGAAAGGGATGCGTAATGCTACGACTTGAAGGTATTTCCAAAACGTTCTTCCCCGGCACCGTCAATGAGCGTCGTGCATTGCGCGACATCGATCTTCACCTGGCTGAACGGGACTTCGTCACAGTGATCGGCTCCAATGGAGCAGGGAAGTCGACGCTTCTCAATATCGTCTCGGGAGCTCTGAGACCGGACACCGGAACTGTCAAGATTTCCGGCAAGAATGTCACCAAGCTTATGGACTTTCAGCGCGCCAAGTATATCGGTCGCGTCTTCCAGAACCCGGCTGCGGGGACTGCGCCTCATATGACGATCGAGGAGAACCTGGCCATTGCGCAACAGCGCGGAAAAACGCGTGGGCTGGGTTGGGCAGTAACGAAGAAGGAACGGGAGCTCTTCCGCGAAGAATTAGCCATACTCCAACAGGGTTTGGAGGATCGCTTGCAGGACTGGGTCGGACTGCTCTCGGGTGGTCAACGCCAGTCACTGTCTTTGCTGATGGCAACCTTCACGAAGCCTCAGATCTTGCTGTTGGATGAGCACACGGCTGCGCTTGACCCGCAACGCGCCGCTCTGGTCACGAACCTCACTCAGGAACTGGTTGAACGGCACCACCTCACGACTCTCATGGTCACACACAACATGGAGCAGGCTCTCAGCATGGGAAACCGCCTGATCATGATGCATGAGGGGCGGATCATCTTGGACGTGCGTGACGAAGTCAAAGAGTCGATGACTGTTGCCGATCTAATGAAAGAATTCGGCTCGCAGCGAGGCGCGGAGCTATCAGACCGCACCCTGCTGGGGTGAGCCCGGAGAGACAGTGCTGCCCCGACTAAGATGGCAACGATGACGAACCAAACGGGGACCTCGGAGCCCTCCGCCGAAACGCCGGATGCACCTGAGCCTGCGAGTGAGCGGAATGAGTCGCGCTCTTCCGCGCTGCCGGCGAGTACGGAGAGACTGCGGGACACGATTCAGCAGCTCCACCGGCTGATGATGCTCTATGAGTTTGGCATGCAAGAAGTCATGACCAAAGTGAACATTTTGCGTAGCGAGTTTCAACGCACGCACGAGTACAACCCGATTGAGCATGTCTCTTCACGATTGAAATCTCCGGAGTCTTTGATCAAGAAGGTCCACAAGAAACAGCTCAGTTTGGATGCTGCGGTCATCCGTGAATCGGTGCAGGATATTGCTGGCGTGAGGCTCACATGCAGTTTCGTTTCCGACATTTACCGGATGAGGGACCTTCTGCTGAAGCAGTCAGATCTCACTTTGGTTAGAGAGCGGGACTACATCCAAAATCCAAAAGCAAACGGGTACAAGAGTTTGCACCTGGTGGTTGAAGTCCCCGTCTTTTTGGCAGAGGGCGTGGAACAAGTGCCGGTGGAGATCCAGCTCCGCACGGTCGCCATGGATTTTTGGGCCTCCCTGGAACACAAGATCTACTACAAGTACGACAAGGTGGTCCCCCGGCACCTCACTGACGCGTTGAAGTTGGCTGCCGACATGGCGGCGACCTTGGACACTTCAATGGAACGCATCCACCAGGAGATTTTAGAGCTGGACGTTGCGCGTCGTAAGGAGGAGGGGTACGAGGGCGAAGAGCAGATGGATGACATCGTCGAGACGATAATGCGGTCTTTTCCCGACATCCTCGATGCGCCCCCGGAAACGGATTCCTAGGCTACGCAGTCCGCTTTAGTGGAAAGTCGGAGACATCGGGCCCAAATCAGGGGTGTAATCATCTGCAGGGTTGCTCCGAGTTTGGTTTGCAAAGCGACCATTGAAGGCGCAAAAAATAAAGTCTGTTTCAGTTGTTGGGACAGCACGAAGTTGAGACTTTTGTGATTCCTATGGCATTTGAGAGCGGCCTCTGGAATCGTGTGGCGAAGCGCACAGGCGCCCGTACGGCTGTGTCTTTTGGCGTGATTTTCGGAGAGCTCATTCCAAACGACGGGAAGAATCTGCATTTGCGCAGGTCAAGGGGGGTTAGAGGGGGTAGCTGTCCGGGTTGGGGACCCCTCGTTGAGAGCCAATGACAGTTCTGCTCAAGCAGACCCAAGGGGAGATATTTACCGCAGGAAAGGGCTACATCCCGCAGAGAATCGCCACATCTTGAGCCGACCCGCAGGTGTGTGACCTGACAACGGGGACCTTGTGTGCGTAGGGTTCAGTCGAGGTCACGAAAGTGGCTTGGAAAAACTTGAGTGAGAAGAGGACAAACGCATGGCGATCAATCGCACAGAACTGGTAAGCGCAATGGCGGAGCGGGCTGGTCTTACGAAGACCCAGGCAGATGCTGCGCTGGGTGCTTTCCAGTCAGTAATCATCGACGCTCTGTCAGAAGGCGAAGCAGTTCGCGTCACGGGTCTGCTTTCCGTGGAGCGCGTTGAGCGTGCCGCGCGCACCGGACGCAACCCTCGCACAGGCGAAGCAATCCAGATTCCTGCAGGCTACGGCGTGAAGCTGTCGGCCGGGTCGACTCTGAAGAACGCTGTGTCGTCGAAGTAGCGCTGCGCGACAACAAGCATCGGACCGGGGGGATTCAGTCATGAATCCTTTACCCCGGTCTTTTGCTACTAGAATCATTTTTGCCGACACCAGTCGGTACTGGTTACACGTTTGAACGCTAGGGCGCCAGGACAGGCTACGAACGGGGAGTTTTCGATGAGGGTTGCCGTACTCGCTGATGCGAAAGAGATCGCGCGTGTTGGCGCGGACATGTTCACCGTAGCGCTCCAGCGAAACCCAAGCGCAGTCCTTGGTCTGGCAACAGGGTCTTCACCCATCCCCATTTATGACGAGTTGATTTCGCGCTATCGAAGCGGAGAGATCTCCTTTAAAGACGCTTCCGCGTTCCTCCTCGATGAGTATTACGGTTTGCCCAGTGATCATCCCGAAACGTACTGGAACACGATTAGGAACGTCTTCACGGGACACGTTGATTTCCGTGACGGAGCCGTGCATGGGCCGAATGGGACGGCCGATGATCCGTTCCAAGCCGCGAAGGACTACCAAAGCCTCATTGACAATTCGGAACCCGTGGAAGTTCAACTGCTGGGCATAGGCACCGACGGTCACATTGCGTTCAATGAGCCAGGAGGGTCTCTGTCTTCCCAATGCCACCCGCAGGTCCTGTTTGAGCAGACGCGAATGGATAATGCCCGTTTCTTTGGGGGCGATTTGAACCAGGTTCCGAAGATGGCTCTCACACAGGGCCTGTCGACCATCATGAGGGCGAAGAAGCTTGTCCTAGTGGCGCAAGGGCGGCAGAAGGCCGGGGCGATCGCGAAAATGGTTGAAGGTAACATATCTGCTAGTTGCCCGGCGTCCGTGCTTCAATTTCATGACGATGCGACTGTTTTGTTGGATCACGACGCTGCCAGCCAGCTCGAGTTGGCGGAGCAGTATGACAACGCTTGGAAACTCGAACAGGAGCATTACGGCCAAAACCAGTGGTGAGTGCTTCCAAGCGTCAGCGCTTACCCCGGTTGATCGGTTCACCACAAGGAGGTTAGAGCCATGAGCGAAACGGCTCCTTCACGCTCTTCCAATGTTTTAGAACTCCCCAAGGTCAAGCCCAGTAAAGGCGACGGAGACCAAGACCGGTTTGCGCACTTTGTTCGCAGAGACCGCGCAAATCAGGCGGCCGCTACAGGTAGCCCTGTCGTTGCCCTGTGCGGGAAAGTTTGGGTGCCCACTAGGGATGCGAAGAACTTCCCCGTCTGCCCCCGCTGCAAGGCGTTACGTGATGAGGCTGGCAAGCACGGGCGCAACTGGCCCTTCGCGGAATAGTTCCGCGCATCATCTCTGCGTTTGCCTAATCAATCGGTTGGTCGAAGTTGTAATAGTGGGTGGGAATACCCGCCTCGCCCTCGGACAGCCGCCAAGCGGGGTAGGGCAGCTCGTTGCGGGAGCGACGATGATGCTCCCGTGCTGCCGCCGTCCCCGCCGGTTCCCAAGTCTTGTCTAGCACTTGGCCGTCCTTTATGAGCGGGACCTGGAGCAGCCGCGCGCCAGCCTCCTCCAACTTCTGGGCTGACTCTTCTGGGCTACCCCCTACAACCAGGGCTTCTTCGCGGGCTCGCCCATCTTCGTCGTAGAGGCGGCCTGCAATCTTGCGTCCTCCGACCGTTCCTTTGGCTTCCGAAGATTTATGGACGGGGGCCAGATTTCCGCGGGAATCCTCGCGCGCCACCAACTTGTAGACTAGGGCGGAGGTCGGGACGCCTGAACCCGTTACCAGGCGCGTGCCAACACCGTAACTGTCCACGGGGGCCGCACCAAGGGCGGCGATTGCGTACTCGTCAAGGTCAGAGGTGACGGTGATTTTCGTGCTTGTCGCGCCCATTTCGTCCAGTTGCTCCCGCACCTTGAAGGCCTGCGCGACCAGGTCACCCGAGTCCAACCGGACCGCCCCCAACTCCCCACCTGCACGGCGCGCCGCTTCAACGGCCTTTTGCACCCCATCTTTGATGTCGTACGTGTCGACAAGGAGCGTGGTGCTGATTCCCGAAGTGTCGATTTGCGCCGCAAACGCTTCTTCTTCAGTGTCGTGAACCAGCGTGAAAGAGTGGGCCGAGGTTCCCACAGTCTCCAGGCCGTATCTGATCCCCGCCTCCAAGTCCGAGGTTCCCTGGAAGCCTGCGATGTAGGAGGCGCGTGCTGCGGAGACGGCTGCACGTTCATGTGCTCGCCGGGCCCCCATATCGATGCACGGCCGCCCGTGAGCCGCAATTGTCATCCGTGATGCGGCGGAAGCTACTGCAGAGTCGTAGTTGAGAATCGAAAGCAGCAAGGTTTCCAGGAGCGTGCATTCCGCAAACGTTCCCTCAACGGTAAGAAGCGGGGAGCCAGAAAAGTAGCACTCACCCTCCGCGTAGCCCCAAATGTTGCCGCCAAACTCGAAGTCAGCCAAGTATTCCAGAGTCTGGTCTGACAGGAAGTTCTGTTTATCCAACCACTCGATCTGGGTTTTTGAGAACTCGAATCTCTCCAATGCTTCCAAGATGCGCCCGGTTCCGGCCACCACCCCGAAGCGGCGTGTGGAGGGGAGTTTCCGTCCGAACAATTCGAAGACGGATCTGCGCTCTGCCACCCCGCTTTGAAGTGTTGCGTCGACCATTGTCAGTTCATATTTGTCGGTCAGTAGGGCCGTTGAGGGTGAAGATGCCATGTAGATAACCGTAGTCGATTCTGCCCTCGCCGCGGGTGTTGGGTTTCACGTTTCGAGGAGCGTTTCCGCTTCGCATTTGCGATACCGTCTAAGCAATGAATAACGCGCCAATTGGAGTCTTCGATTCAGGCCTTGGAGGCCTGACTGTCGCGCGCGCAATAATGGACAAACTGCCCAGTGAAGACATCATTTACCTGGGGGATACGGCGAACACTCCCTACGGTCCTCGCCCTATTGCTGAGGTTCGTGAGCTGACCCTGGCGGGATTAGACGCGTTGGTGGAGCAGGGAGTGAAGGCGCTGGTAGTGGCGTGTAACACTGCTACGGCTGCCGCCTTGGCGGATGCCAGAGAGCGCTACTGGGGTGAACTCGGTATTCCCGTCGTTGAAGTGGTCACGCCCGCGGCCCAGGCAGCCGCGGCAATCACCCGCAACCAGAATGTCGGTGTTATCGGAACAGAAACCACGGTGCGCTCCCACGTCTACCCGTCCGCGCTTGCGGCAGTTCCTGGTCTTGAAGTTTCTCAGCAGGCGTGTCCGGCCTTTGTTGAATTTGTGGAACGTGGGATTACCACTGGAGACGAACTGGTCGCCATCACAAAGGAATACTTAGCCCCGATCAAAGAGGCCGAGGTGGATACGCTCATCCTCGGCTGCACACACTACCCGTTATTGACGGGTGTTTTGAGTAGGGAAATGGGGCCGTCTGTGGCACTCGTTTCCTCCTCGGAAGCCGCAGCCCGCTCCGCCTATTCGACTCTGGTCGATCTGGACTTGTTGCACAGCGTTGAGCCGGGGAAAGAGGGCACATTACGCATGCTCACAACGGAGCCCAGCGAACGCTTTGAGACATTGGCGCGAAGGTTTTTGGGGCCGCGTGTCAAAGAATTGGAGTCAGTGCAAACAGCCAAGGGGGGCGAATGAAACTGACAGTGATTGGCTCCTCTGGGTCAATGTCCGGGCCGGAAAGTGCCGCATCCTGCTACCTACTGCAGGCAGAGGGGCTGGACCCACTGACGGGAGATGAGCGCACGTGGTCGGTCGCGATTGACATGGGCCCAGGCGCATTCGGTCAGCTGTGGAGATATCTTGACCCTAAAGACCTTGATGCGGTGCTCATTTCTCACGGTCATCCGGACCACTTGTCTGACACGATTTCGCTCCTGGTGTTCCTGAAATGGAACCCGGATGGGCCACTGCCTGCGATGCGTGTTTTCGGTCCCCAGGACATCCCCGGACGAATCGCCCAAATTGAGGGGTACAACGGCGGGGTCGTGGAATCAGAGTTCTTCCACTTCTCCACCGCCAAACCGGGCGCGCATTTCGATGTTGGCCCGCTCCATGTGACGGCGTTCGAGGGCCACCATACGGTCGAGTCCTACGGTTTCCGAATCGAGGGGCCATCCTCGGTTGAACTCGGCACCACTACCACGTTTGCTTACACGGGCGACACCGACCTCTGCGAACCAATCGTTGAGATGGCTCGGGACGTTGACTTGCTGCTAACCGAATGCGCATTCATCAACGACACGGAAGTACGAGGGGTTCACCTCACCGGCGCCCGGGCGGGCCAGTTAGCGAAGACCTCCGGCGCCAAACACACTGTGCTTACTCACATCCAGCCGTGGACTGACCCGGCGATCCCCGTGCGTGAGGTTACTGAGGTCCTCGGGGTTGTCCCCGAAGTCGCTTTTCCCGGACGGACGTGGCTGTTCTGAGCCGTCACACGTGTTCTGCGACGCCGGAGCCCTAGGACAAAAGCTCCTGAATCCGCGGCGCCAACGCGGTGAATGCACGCCCGCGGTGGGAGATCGCGTTCTTCTCCTCGGCCGTCATTTCAGCGGTTGTGACCTGATGGCCTTCTGGAATGAATATGGGGTCATACCCAAACCCGTTCGCGCCTCTTTGCTTGTGTGCGAGTCTGCCAACCAGTGACCCCTCCGCCACCTCCGACCTTCCGTCCGGCAGCGCCAGGGCGGCCGCACAGACAAAGGCCGCCCCTCGATCCTCGTCCCGAACATCGGCCAGTTGGGCCAACAACAGCGCACAGTTTGCCCCGTCGTTTCCATGCTCGCCAGCCCACCGCGCAGAGAACACTCCCGGGGATCCTCCCAGAGCATCCACAACGATCCCGGAGTCATCCGCGATCGCGGGTAGGCCCGTCGCTTCGGCAACGGTTGTCGCTTTGATCAGTGCGTTGCCTTCGAACGTCAGTGAGTCCTCGACGGGCGAGGGCACCCGAAACTGCGCCATGGACACAATCTGTTCCGGATCAATCTCTGGAAGCAGCGGGGTGAGGATTTGGCGCAGTTCGGTCACTTTGTGTTCGTTTGCCGTGGCCAAAACCAGTACGGGAGGTTTTTGTCCGAGGACACCCGGGATAGCACTCACTGCAGATCCTCCGAGGTTGTTACCTGATCAACGGGGCGTGCGATCGCCAGGTTTTGAAGCTCCACCAGGGTCTGAATTCCTCCTTGAGCCAGGTCTAGAAGCTCTCCAAGTTCAGCCCTGGAAAAAGGTGCCTCCTCAGCGGTTCCCTGTACTTCCACCAGTTTCCCCGAGCCAACCGCGACGACGTTCATGTCGGTTTCGGCGGCCACATCTTCTACGTAGGGCAGGTCCAGGAGCGGCCGGCCACCAACGATTCCCACGGAAATAGCGGCAACGTTGTCTGAAAGGACTTCTCCAACTGATTTTGCCCTGATCGCTTTATGATCGATTCCCCAAGCGATGGCGTCGTGGAGAGCAATCCAGGCTCCGGTGATGGCTGCTGTGCGCGTGCCGCCATCTGCCTGGAGGACGTCACAGTCGACGATTACCGTGTTCTCCCCAAGTTTGCGGGTGTTGACAACCGCGCGGAGGGACCGGCCAATGAGTCGAGAGATTTCGTGGGTGCGACCGCCGATCTTTCCTCGTACAGATTCACGCCCTGAACGTTCCGAAGTTGCGCGCGGGAGCATTGCGTATTCGGCGGTTACCCAACCGTTGCCCGAGTCTTTGCGCCAACGGGGAACACCCTGAGTGAACGAGGCGATACAAAGAACCCTTGTTTCCCCAAATTCAACCAGGACGGAGCCTTCCCCAGTTTTTGACCATTCGCGAGTTATTCTTACGGGCCGCAACTCGTCGGGGAGGCGACCATCTTTTCTTTCCTGTGCAGTCATGATTCAACGGTAGTACGAGAATCCGCATATGTTGTCCACAGCCTCACCAAAGGGGATGTCAGAACGTCGGAGGGGGAGGTTACGGTAGAAGCATGACAAGAACCGGCTCGGCGTTAGGATCTCCTGAGGAGCTTTTGGGGGCCCTGGACCCTCAACAGCGTGACGTAGCGTTACAAGTGAGCGGTCCTTTGTGCGTGCGTGCGGGCGCCGGCACGGGGAAGACCCGCGCTATCACCTACCGCATCGCGTACGGGGCGGCGACCGGGGCCGTCGATCCCTCAACCGTGTTGGCTGTTACTTTCACGTCGAAAGCGGCGGCGGAAATGGCGGCGCGGCTTCGGGCCCTGGGAGCGCCTCAGGCCACCGCCAGCACCTTTCACTCCGCGGCGTTGCGACAACTGTCCTATTTCTGGGGCTCCGTTTTCGGGGGTGAACGTCCAGGAATCGCCCCCCACAAGGTCGCAGCCCTTATCCCTGCGACTCAACGGGTAGGAATCACCGCGGACAAGACGCTGGTGCGGGACCTCGCTGCAGAAATCGAATGGGCCAAAGTTTCCATGGTGGATGCCCGCGCTTACAGCGACTACGCATTAGCGCAGGGGCGCACGCCTCCCGGCGGGCTGGACCACCAGGAGTTTGCCAGAGTCTTCGACGCCTACGAACAAGCGAAGCAGGACCGCGGAGTGATCGACTTCGAAGATGTCCTCCTCCTGACCTGCGCAATGATGAGCGAACGGGAAGACGTGGCACAGTCGATTCGTTCCCGTTACCGCAGCTTTGTTGTTGACGAATATCAGGACGTTTCTCCTGTTCAACAGTACCTGCTGGACCTCTGGGTCGGATCCAGATCCGATCTGTGTGTTGTTGGGGACGTGGCACAGACCATCTACTCGTTCACCGGGGCTTCAGCCAAATACTTGGAGACCTTCCCGCAACGGGTACCGGGAGCGAAAGTAGTGGAACTGGTCCGCGACTACCGTTCCACGCCGCAAATTGTTGCCACCGCGAACAGGATCGTCGCAGACGCGAAAGGCATGAACGGACGCGCCCGCACCAGGGGGCTGCCCGGCGCCGTCAGACTCATCGCTCAACAACCAAGCGGCCCAGCCGTGCGGTTTGAAACGTTCACCAGCGATGAGACGGAGGCGGAGGCAATTGCGTCACGAATCAAAGACCTCGCATCTGCGGGAACTCCGCTAAGCGAAATCGCTGTGCTGTATCGAACTAACTTCCAGTCCGAAGCCTTCGAAAATGCTCTGTCCGCGCAAGGAATTGGTTTTCAGGTTCACGGGGGAGCCCGCTTCTTTGAAAGAGAAGAAGTCCGCCGTGCTGTCATGCTGCTGCGCCAGAGGGCACGAGTGGTGGCGCTTGCAGGCGATCCGGTCGATCTCTCCCTGGCTGAGCAAGTCAAAGAGGTTGTGGCAACGCTTGGATGGTCTGAAACGCCGCCCGAAGTTGCGGGGGCAACCCGGGAGCGGTGGGCCAACCTGGATGCGCTGGTTTCGCTTGCGGGCGACAGGGGACATCTTGACCTGGATGGATTTGTCCAGGAACTCCAGGAGCGCGCCGACAGCAAAGCGGCTCCTGAGGTGGACGGTGTGGTCCTCAGTACGCTGCACGCAGCCAAGGGCCTTGAGTGGGAAGCAGTGTTTCTGGCGGGCTGCTCGGACGGACTTCTCCCGATCTCTCTGGCGGAAACCCCCGAGTCGGTTGAGGAAGAGCGACGACTGCTATACGTCGGGGTTACCCGCGCGAAGCGGAACCTGCAGATCTCCTGGGCGCAGGCGCGAACTGCGGGAAGAGCGCGAAATCGACGAGTCAGCCGCTTCTTGGCTCCGATGTGGCCGGCGTCAGAACAGGGTACACCGGCAGAATCCAAACGTCCTTCCGCTTCACAGCGAAGGAAAAATGAGGAGCAAGCATTCAAAGCAGAATCTGACCCCGCAACGTTGGCTTTATATGAGGAGCTGCGGGTGTGGCGTATGGAGACCTCACAACTCCAGCAGCAACGTCCCTACCAAGTTCTCCCGAACACCACTCTGCGTGACATTGCCACGGCAAAGCCGCGGACTCTGCGGCAACTGGGGCTACTGAGGGGAATCGGCCAGGTGAAACTGGAACGGTACGGGAGTGACGTTCTCCGGATTGTCCGCGGGGCTCTGGAACGCTAGCCACACGCTCTTGGGTTTAAAGGCCGAGGGCCAACCATGCTGCGCCACGCTGCACCACGCCTGCAATCCACTGTGCCCTGGGCTTCGGACGCGCCTGTTTGGGGGCAGGCACCCGGCCTGAGCGATCTCCAGCATCCGGTGGGTGTGAGCCTGCTTGGAGTCAGCGGGGTGCTTCCTTGTTTCTAATGTGGTTCCGCATCCTGGATGTGGTTCCCTGTCCTTAATTTGCTTCCCGGTCCTTAATGCGCGTGTTATCAATGGGTAATGCCTCTAAAGAGTCACACCGCGAGCTCCGGGAACCGTATTAAGGACAGGGAACAGTGTTGTGAAACCCGGTGTGCTTGGCTGGCGGGTGGTCTTGAGGTACGCGCGGACGGTTGAGTCGTATTGCGAAATCCTAGGGCAGCTATCAACGGGGCGTCCTGGCCTTCCTTGACAGTCCCAGCAGTCCCAGCAGTCCCAGCGGATTGAAGGCAATCATGGTCCTGACGACGACGCGTAGTGACTTCAGTGAGCGGCTGCTCCCTAAGCCACAACCGATCAGAACCATAAGACGGACGCAAGCACTCCCGGACACACCCGGCAACTACACCAGCGGTAAAACGCAGCGCGATGTCGTCAGGAGTGAACCCCAACGAAACAGTCACAAGTGATCAATCCGATCCCAACCAACCGACTCACGACCAGCCCGACACAGAGGGCTTTAGGCGCATAAGCAGAAGGTGGCGGCGCTATGAGCGTGTTCGCCTCCGTCTGTGTGCCTAAAGTGAACCGCGCGCGGCAGGGCTCCAGCTTGTTGGTTGGGTGGTTTGTTGGTTGGGTGGCTTCTTGGCTAACTCGCGGATTTCTCCAGTCCCAACCCCGCCGCTGAACACCCACAGTCAGGATGTCGGGTCCAGGTCCTGGTTTGAACCCCGCGCTGGGTTACACGCCATGAATGTGACGTAGCGGAGCCAGCCCCAGGCGGCACGTTACCTTCCTGCTCTGGATCCTCTGGATCCTTGCTGGATGTACCGCGTCCGGGCGTGATTGGGATACCCAACGCGACCGACTCAATCATCGAGGCTGCCAGCCCCGCGGCGGTTGCAGCCATGTGGTGGCTGGGCGTCACTGGCGTGGCGTTTCGTAGCGCCAGGTGCGTGTCAGGCCAAGTGGGAAATGCGTCCCGTACGTGCATGTCAACGCATACGGCACACGCGGTGATTCCCGGAGCTATGAAAGGCCCGACTTGGATTGAGCGGTCGTCGGTTACTATCGGCAGGTGGTTCACGTCGTGGCTGAGTAGCAGCCCGCTGCGTGCATGATCCCAGACCCGACTGTTACAGGTGACGACCAGATCCGGGTATGTGATTCGCCCGAGGCGAAGTTTCTTATCCTTGGCAAGTTCTTGCTGCAAGATTCTTGCCCGCACCAGCCCTTTAGCGTCAGCTGGAAACAGGTTTTCAACTTCAGCGTTTACTCGACTGGAGTCACGTAAATCCAGGTGCCTGATGCCCGCTGCCACAAGCAAGCGGGACAAAAGAATGCCAACGCGGTCGAGCCCCACGATCCGGATCCGAAGGCGCGGAAGCGGGTTCGGTTCAGGTCCAAGTAAAGACGCGTTTTCAAGGAGCAACAGCATCTCTTGTTGACGCTCCGTCAATGACCCACCTGCGGACTGGTTCCCGCGCCCTGACTGCCGTCCGGGGATCACCCGCCCCTTTGGTAACAGGGACCGTAGCCAGTCCTTCTCCTCCTCGGTCAGATCAGAGAAAAGGACGGCGTGCTCCGGAGTCGACCCCACCTGGAACAACTCCGGTGAAACCTGGTGAACAAAAGTACCTTCGCGCAGTTGGGTGGTGGACACGGTGCTCCTCGATGCGATCTCGAACTCAATTACCTGATTGAGATTGCACCAGGCTTGCGCCGTTCAAAAGCGCACTTCACCAGACCTGTGGATAACTCCCGTCGGGCGCGTCAGTGTGAAATCGAAGCACCTTCGTGGAACACAAGATGTTTCGCGGGCTCTAACCGGATTTTTCCAGAGTAGGAGGGAGGAGCCGGAACTTTAGGCGTCCTCGTCCCCATCATCATGCTCGGATCCGCGTTCGCTATCGTCACCTCGGGTGCCAAACGCGGAACGGTGCTCCTCTGGAACTGAGTCATCCCAGCCGAGAGTCCCAGCAAGCAACCGCTCTAGGTCGCGGTCAAAATCGTCACCTTCATCCGGCTGTTCACCGAATCGGATGGGGGAGAAGCCCTCGGGATTCTTCAGATCCTCCCAGGTCGGCACGGCATCTGGGTGCGCCCACAGCGCGTCCCGAGCCTCTTTCCCCCCGGACTTTTCGAGTTCGCGGAATATCTGGGCGGCGTTGCGCGCTTGCGAGGGGCGAAGCCGAATCCCGATCAGTTGGCTCACAACCAGGTCGGCTGAAGAGCCAGTGACCCTGCGGCGGCGCATCATCTCTTGCAGCTTCCCGGCCCCTGGAAGATAAGGGGCAACTGCCTGCGCGGTTACCACTTCAACCCATCCCTCGATCAGAGACAGCAGAGCTTCGATTCGCTCCAGCGCCCGGCGCTGGGATTCCGTCGGCTCAGCGGCGAACACGCCCCCGGAGAGAGCTCGATTCAAAGACTCAGGGTCCCTGGGATCGATTGATCTGGCCGCCTCGGTAATAGCGTCTGTGTCCAAATCGATTTCCTCGGCGTACCTGATGATCGCCAGGCTCAGATCGTGGCGTAGCCAGGGGACACCCGCCAGTAGGCGAACGTAAGCCATCTCTCGGACAGCCACGTACTGTTGAACGACCTCGAAATCGTCATCCAACCCTTCAGCGAAGGCTTTCACGTTAGTGGGAACCAGGGCAGCCACCCCGCTGGGGGTCAAGGGGAGACCGGAATCCGAAGTCCCCAAACTCTCCTTCGCCATCGCGGCAAGCGCCTGCCCCACCTGCGCCCCAAACGACATCGCAGCCATCTTGGGGAGCATCTGTTGCAACGATCCCATCATGCCCTGCAACTGCTCTGGCAGGCCCATGGCCGCCCCGCCATCAAACTGATCACTCATGGTTTCAGTCATGGCGCGTGAGACGTTAAGGGCGATCGGGTTAACAATTTCTTTCCAGGCGGGCAGTGTCTGGTCAATCCACTCGACTCTGGTCCACGCCTCTTTGTCACCCCCACCGAGCACAAAGTCGGTCACCGGATCCAACCACAAGTCTGCGACCGAAAGCGCCTGGCGCGCCTGCGACCCTTCCGCGGCGGTGATACGAGGATCCCCGTCCTTATAGGAAGCTTGACGTCCGATGTCTTCCACCATCCGCCAGTTCACCGGATCATTAGAAGAGCTCATGAGGAAGCGGAACTGGCTCATTGCTTGCGCCATCGCTTGTGGGCTGGCAGCGGCGCCCAGCGCCGAAAGGTCAAATCCTTGGTCGCGGATCGCTTGCGCTGCTTCTTCGCCCGCTCCAGGACCCAACATGCTACGGAGGATCTGCTCAAGAAAATCCTGCGGCTCCTGGCCGTTGTTCGGTTCGGTTTCGTCGCTCATGATATTGAGCCTACCGCTCTCGCTCCGCTGCGCCCATATGGTGCACAATAGAGGCGTGACAAATCAGAAAGAACCCGAGCTGAAGCCGACACAAGAAACTACGGTTCGTCCACGCAGCAGGTCTTTCCGTGCCTGGATCGCAGTGGGGGTGCTGGCTCTTTTCGTGGTCTTGGGTTTCACCCTCGCGCTGATGCCTGTCCCTTTCGTGATCCAAAGCCCCGGGCCCACTGTGAATGTTCTGGGTTCACAAGGAGACGTGGAAGTCCTCGAGTTTTCCCAGTCGGGGGCCGAAGAGTTTCTTGAGTCGTGGGAAGAGGACGTGGTCCTCCCCGAGGTTCGCGGTCACGAAGAAAGCGATGGCCAACTGCGAATGGTCACCGTATCTGAGCTTGGTGGGCCCGGGTCGACGGTGCGAGGCATTGACTGGCTCCAGGCATTGTTTAGTCCTTCTTCTACCGTGTCCGCATATTCCGACCTTTACGACGACAGCGTCACCGCAGAGGGTCTTAAGGAAGCGGCGTCGGCCCAGATGACCTCGTCCCACTCCACTTCTGCGATTGCCGCGTTCGAGTACTTGGGCATCCCGATGGACTCAACGTTAACCGTTGCGGGCGCGGTTCCCGGAAGTGATGCTGACGGCCAGGTTGAAGAAGGCGACATTCTGGTGTCGCTGGGGCTGCCCAGCGGGGTGACAGAGATCGTGGATGCGCCATCCGTCCCGTTTTCAGTGATGAAGACCGTCGCGCCGGGTTCTACCGTGGATGTGACGGTCGAACGCGACGGGCAAACCATAGTTGTGCCGGTGGTTACAGCCGCTGCCGAGGGCGAAGAAGGATCAAAACTAGGCATCTACCTGACTGCCCAGACAGAGACTCCTCTCAACGTCGATTTCAACTTGGAACGAATTGGGGGTCCTTCCGCGGGTCTGATCTTCTCCCTTGGGATCATCGATCAACTTAGTGATCACGATCTGACGGGTGGAAACATCATTGCGGGCACGGGTGCGATGAGTTTCACCGGGGATGTGATGCCCATCGGTGGAGTTAAACAGAAAATGTACGGCGCGTCCCGCGACGGGGCCGAGTGGTTCTTGGTGCCAGTCGACAACTGTGCAGATGTCATCGGGAATGAGCCCGAGGGCTTGCACGTCATCCCCGTCTCCGTGCTCAGCGAAGGCGTTGACGCAGTTGAAGCGATCGCAGCGGGGGAGGGCGACAATCTCCCCACCTGCGAAGCGGCCATGGGGTGACGCTGCTACGCGTCAGTTTCCAAGGGTTGGTCCGCGAAGCCCATTTCCAAACCTTCTACCAATGAGGGCACAAGGTTCACGCCTTTACCCACACTTGCCCGCTCATCGTATTTTTTCGTTCGCACCTCGCACCACGAATGTCCTGCCCTCGTAACCCCAACGACGATCCGCACATCAGCCGCCAATGGGTGCCCGGAAATGAATTCCAACGCTTCTTCGGGGTCCGAGGGTGCCTCCGCTTCCACTTGCGGTGGGACGATTACCCGCTCGACGGTGATCGCGGCCCCGTAAACCGAGTCGGGCCAAACCAGGCGGGGAAGCATCTCTTCCAATGTGTCCTGCCCGAGGCTTTCCTGGAGGATCGCCGAGAGATGATTGGGGTCGCCGTCCCAGGCTTCGCGCAGTGATTGCGCTACGTCGTCAGGCAGGCCGGGTGTTTGGAGCAGTTCAGAGGTTGGCACCAGTGCGTATAGCGAAGGTGGCCGGTCCCACCCCACGCTGGCGGCACCTATCTCTATCTCATCTATAACTGCGCGAAGGGCTGCTTCTTCTTCGCCGATTCCCTGGTTGATTTCGCTCATGGCGGCAATCGTCCCACGCATGCGGAAGATAACCAACTGCACGCTAGTATGGGCGGAAGTGTATTTGCGACGCCTAAGTTTTTGCGTTGCGGGAGGAACCCGGTGACAAATTTCCCTAGCGGCTGGCCTCAGCCCCAAAGACGACCTGCTTCAGACGATGATTCTTCAGGGGGCAGGCGTGTCCCCACTGTTCCCCTCTATAAGAACCCCTTTGCGATTACGCTGCTGATCCTCGGAGTGTTGATCGCGATTGTCTTCATCGCTTCGCGTCTTTGGACCGAAGTGTTGTGGTTCGATCAGCTCTCCGCCGCGAGGGTCCTCTGGACAAGGTGGGGTGCATCCATCGTCCTGTTCCTGATTGCGTTTGCTATTCAATACGCGGCGATTGTTGGGTGCGTTTACTGGGCGTACTCCAAACGAAAGAACGTGGCACGTGGCGAGAGCGCCGCGAACTTACGCCAGTATCAGCAGGCGTTTGAACCTTTCCGCAAGGCGGCATTCTGGGGTATACCCGCAGTGTTCTCGGCTTTCACCGCCGTGGGGGCGGCCGCGAACTGGCAGACGTTCTTGGTGTGGTTCAACCGGGTTCCGTTTGACGCTGTGGATCCGCAGTTTGGGATCAACATTGGCTTCTACGTGTTCACGGTCCCGGTCCTTGAGGTCATTCTTGGGTTCATTCTGGGCACCCTGGTCATGAGCCTTATCGCCGTCGTCATCGTAAATTACATTTACGGCGGAATTTCATTCTCACCTCGTTTCCGAACCAGCTCTCAAGCACGCATGCAACTGGGCCTTCTGGCGGCCGGGCTTTCCCTGGTTGTTGGGCTTCGATACTTCCTCGGGATTTTTGCGCTCCTCACCAAGGAAAACGATCTGGTTGACGGAGCCCTGTACCGGGACGTAAACGCAACCATGCCCGCGCAGATGATCCTGGCGGTCATCTCTTTCCTCGTCGCGATCTTGTTCGTGGTGGCGGCGTTCAAGGGGACGTGGAAACTCCCGGCAGCAGGTGTAGCGGTGACTGTCGTTTCTGCCCTCGTGATCGGCGGCGCTTACCCCGCGCTTATCCAGCAGTTCCGGGTTACGCCGAATGCGCGCCAACTGGAAGAGCCGTACATTCAAAGGAACATCGATGCCACGCTGACGGCGTACGGGTTGGATGAGGTTGAATACCAGACTTACGCCGCCCGCACAGACGCCTCTCCGGGGCAGCTACGGGAAGATACTGAATCAACCTCGCAGATTCGTTTGCTGGACCCGACGGTGATCTCTCCGACGGTGCGCCAACTTCAGCAGTCCCGCCCCTACTACACTTTCGACAAGCAACTGTCGGTCGACCGGTACACAATTGATGGAGAGCGGCGTGACACGGTCATTGCGGTTCGTGACATCTACCCGGGAGGATTGCAACCTCAGCAACAGACGTGGGTCAACCAGGCAACGGTGTACACTCACGGGTTTGGTGTGGTGGCAGCCTATGGCAACACTGTGAAGTCGGATGGCACCCCTGAGTTCTGGGAGCAATCCATTCCGTCCGTGGGAGAGATGGGGGATTACGAACCTCGCGTCTACTTCTCGGCGAACTCCCCGGAGTACTCGATTGTGGGTGCGCCTGAAGGGGCCTCCCCGCAAGAGCTTGACTACCCGGACGACAATGCTCCTTCCGGCCAAGTTATGACCACCTTTGCCGGAGACGGTGGACCGTCTGTTGGCAACGTGTGGAACAAGCTGCTGTTCGCGGTCAAGTTCGCATCAACAGATATCTTCTTCTCTTCGCAAACCAACTCTGAGTCACAGATCCTCTACAACCGAGACCCCCTGGAGCGGGTGGCCAAAGTCGCCCCGTACTTGACACTTGAGCAGCGGGCGTACCCGGCCATCGTAGATATGGATGGGGATCCGTCAACGCCTAAGCGTTTGGTCTGGATCATTGATGGTTACACCACCACCGACAAGTACCCTTACTCAGAGCAGATGTCTTTGCTTGAGGCGACCACAGACTCACGAGCAACCGAGTTTGGCATGGTGGCGATGGCAGAAAACGTCAACTACATGCGCAACTCTGTGAAAGCAGTTGTTGATGCCTACGACGGCTCAGTCCAACTGTTCGAATGGGATCCAGAGGACCCTATCGTCGAGGCCTGGTCGGGTGTTTACCCGGGAATGATCCAGCCGATCTCGGAAATCTCCGGGGACCTCATGGCGCACCTGCGGTACCCGGAGGACATGTTCAAAGTCCAGAGGAAACTCCTTGAGACATACCACGTGACCGAGGCGACCGAGTTCTACACCGGCGGTGACCGCTGGCGTTTGTCCGAGGACCCCACGGGTACCACTGGCGATGCAGATTCCACCACTGCCGGCTACCAGCCCCCTTACTACCTGACGATGCAAATGCCGACGCAGGAGAGCGCCGAGTTCTCCTTGACCTCGGTTTATGTGCCGGCAGGGGCGGGAGAGGCGCGTCGTGCGGCGATGGCAGGATTCCTTGCGGTGGACTCTGAGACGGGTAGCGAGGCTGGCAAGGTCAGAGACGGCTACGGGCAGCTCCGACTGATGGCCCTACCTTCTTCCACAACAGTCCCTGGTCCCGGTCAGGTCCAAAACAACTTCAACACGGACCAAGATGTCGCCATGGAACTGAACCTGCTGAACCAACAGGGTTCAAACGTGATCCGCGGCAACTTGCTGACACTTCCCGTGGGCGGCGGGTTGCTCTACGTGCAACCGGTTTATGTCCAATCAACCGGATCTACGTCGTACCCGGTTTTGCGTTATGTCCTCACGGCATTTGGTGATCAGGTCGGATTTGCGAAGACTCTCGCGGACTCGCTGGATGAAACGTTCGGCGGTGATTCGGCAGCAACGGTTGCCGGCAGCTCAAGCAGCGGCGAGCAGTCAGATGATGACGATGATGCTTCTTTGAGTCACGAGGATCGCCTCAACGCGGCCATCACCAGGGCTCGCGATGCGATGGTGGCATCTCAGGATGCACTGGGCAACGGTGACTGGGCAGCCTATGGCGAGGCCCAGGACGCGTTAGATAAGGCCCTTGAAGAGCTTGTTTCTCTGCAAGACCTCGTCGACCCGTTAGAAGAAGCGGAAGCGGAGTTGGATGTCGCTGAGACCGACGGGCAGAACGTGGATGAGGACTTCGGTGACCTTGGCCAAGACGTCACCGACGCCAGCTAGAGAAGCACCCATCGCGTGAAAGAAGTGGCTCCCAGGTGATCCTGGGAGCCACTTCTACGTAAGTTCTCTGTGTCACGTAAGCATGTCTTGGCCACAGAGCATGTTGTGCTGGAGCGAGGTCAGCGGGCGGCGCGGTACGAGAGCTCCCGACGAGGTCAGGGCGTCACCACAATCTTCCCGGGCGCGTGGGGCGCGTTCAGCGCTTCAAAGGCCTCACGAACCTGGTCCAGCGGGAACACTTTCACAACCGGGAAAACGAGTTCGCCGTCGGCCACTTTCGTCGCCAGTTTCGCGAGGTTTTTCATCGTGCGCGCTTCCCGCTCTACGTTGTGCACCCCCAGTTCTTGAACGGCGGCGTAGCCGGCGATCGCGACCATCTTGTCCACGGGCACGCCCAGTTCTACGCCCGCATCTAAGGCTTCGCGTCCGTGGCAATCCATGACCACGGTGATGTCGCCTAGTTCTTTCACGCGTTCAGCCAGGCCCGGTCCGTACTTGACCGGCTCAACGCCCAGGGAGCGCACAAACTCAAAGTTGCGTTCTGCGGCAGTGCCGATGACTCTTGCTCCCGCTTGGCGTGCAAGTTGGGCGGCAACCATCCCAACAGCCCCGGTAGCACCACCGACCAGGACAGTGTCACCCGGTCCCACCGGCACGGTTGCCAGGCAGGACAGGGCAGTGAGTGCAGGAACATTCATGGCTCCAGCAACGTCGACGGGGAGGTTCGAGGGGCGCGGCGTAAGACCTGTCGAAGGCGCAATCACGCGCTCAGCCAGGGAACCGCGGGCCTGCCCCATGACCTTGTCGCCCACGTTGATCGTGGTGCCGTCCCAGTACGCTGCGTCTGCACCAACCTCCAGAACGGTTCCGGCCAAATCTCCTCCGATCCGGCGTGGAAAAGATGCGTCCGAGGGGATGAACCCACTTCGAACCTTGTCGTCAAACGGATTGATTCCGACCGCTTCGACGCGAATCAGCGCTTCGCCAGCCCCTGGCGATGGGGTCCCCACCTCTTCGATCTTCAATACCTCAGGACCGCCCGTTACGTCGTAAACAACGGCTTTGCTCATATTTACCTCCTGCAAAACTACGGTTCCCGACCACGTGGTCGAGGCCTCTTTCAACCGTAACAAGGGAAGCCGGCCCTCGTAAGCCCTGCACACGTAAGCCCTGGCTCGCGCCCGCACGGACGCAGACTTCGAGCGGAAACCCCGGGCACAATCGATAGAGATCAACGCCACTGGGATAAACGCCACTAGCGAAATTCTTGAACTAGGCCCCGCATCTGAGTAAAGTTAATGAGCCGACGCGGGGTGGAGCAGCTCGGTAGCTCGCCGGGCTCATAACCCGGAGGTCGAAGGTTCAAATCCTTCCCCCGCTACTAACGCAAGACCTGGTCTGAAAAGACCGGGTCTTTTGTTTTTTCGCGACGGGCAGCGCCCCGCGCAACGCGACCGCCGCCCCGCTGTTCTGACACCCGCTACTGCATCGCTGCTTTGACAAACGAGTCGACAATGTCCAAGACCTGGGGCTGCCAGAACGGGGAGCCCCCGTGGTCCGCACCTTTGAGTTGAATGAACTCGAACTCTTGACCTTTTTCGCCAAGGCAGTCACTTAGGTACACCGACTGGGCGAAGGGGACAACTCGGTCCTTGGAGCCATGCACGATGAGTAGCGGGGGAAGCGCTCTTTCCTCGACCGGAGGAATCCAATTGGTGATGATCGTCGGAGCCGCAAGGGTCGGATTATCGAGTACGCTGTGGCCGCCAATCAGCATTCCCTCGGGGGAGTCCACCGAGAGGTGATCCATTATCGACGGCTCTTCGCTCATCCGTGCGATGTTTGTCGGCCCGTAGTAGTCGACTACACACTTGATTGGTTGGTTCTGAAGGGAAAGGACTGCGCCCCCAGACTCTCCGGAAGCCTCAACCCCCGAGGACACATATTCCATCAGAACTGTGTGACCGCCCGAGGAGTCACCCCAGACACCGATTCGGTCCGGATCCACAAACAATTCATCCGCATGGTCCTGGACGAACTCGACCGCTGTCTGTAGATCTTCAGCCTGTGCCGGGAACGGGGCGACATCGCTGGGTCGGTACTCGACAATGGCGATTACGTAGCCTCGACCCGCGAAGTCCGCCAGGGCGATCAATTCCTTGCCCAGCTGTTGCTCGTGCCAGGCTGATCCCTGCACGAAAAGCAGGCAGGGGAAACTCACAGAGTCTGGTGACTGCGCCTCGTTCTGCGGTGTGCCCGGAGGCAAGATCACCTGCAGATGCAAATCCATACCTGACTTGTTGGCGTAGACGGTGTTCAACAGGACGGTTCCGTACCGTGGGCTGAAGTCCGCATCTAACACCTGCATGCCTTCGCTTCGCGCCGTCGATTCCGGAAACTCTTCCAGACTTACTCCCTGCGGGGGAACATGGTTCATTGGGGGTCCTTTCGCGCGCACAAAAGGGTGCTCACTGTTCGCCTTGGGTGTCTCTCTTCTTACGCTTGCGACGTGCCGCCAGGAAATCAATCCAGACGTCGGGAAGAAGCGAGACAAGGAAATCAACCAGGTCCATGTTTTGCCCCACTCCCAGCGGCGACGTTCACCCTCACGGTTACGAGTTCCAGAGTGGAGCGCGTAAGAGGACGATCTCTTGGATTCTACTGCGACCGAACGCCAGAGTGGGCGCGTAGAGTATCCTGCCCACGTGTCCCACCAGCCCGATCCGCTCGCGTCCCAGACTGCCAACCGCATTGACCCACGCTCTTTGGCGTTAGGAACCTCGGCGTACCTCATTTGGGGTTTCTTCCCCCTTTACTTTCGCGCACTTTCCCCCGCAGGGTCGCTGGAGGTCATCGTTCACCGCGCCGTCTGGGGGTTGGCTGCCTGCATTGTAGTGATCGCCATCTTCTCGCGTTGGAATCTACTGAAGAAGGTGCTACAGGACCGCCAGGCCCTCATCAGGCTTCCTATCGCGGGGCTCTTGATCATGGTGAACTGGACCGTTTACGTTTACGCAGTCCAGTCCGGCCATACCGTCGACGCGGCGCTGGGTTATTTCATAAACCCTTTGGTGACTGTTGGGCTCGCGTGGTTGGTGCTCAAGGAGAGGCTCACCCCGGCGCAGGTGTCGGCGTTGATACTGGGTGTTATAGCCGTAGTGGTGCTGGTCATCGGCATGGGGCACTTGCCCTGGGTCTCGTTGGTGTTGGCGTTTAGTTTCGGTTTCTACGCCCTCGTAAAAAAGGAAGTCGCACCGCGCGTCCCTCCACTGGAGGGAATGGCGGTAGAAACCGCGACGATCACCCCGCTGGTTCTGGGCTACTACGCTTACCTGACCGCCACGGGCACCACGTCCTTCCACGCATTGGCAGCCAGCACCGATGTCGACTCGCGTGCGTGGATTGGACACCTCGCGCTTCTCATAGGCGCGGGCGTCTTGACGATGATCCCGCTGCTCTTGTTTGCGCGGGCGGCACGAGGATTGCCGTTGGCGGTCCTCGGCCTCATCCAATACATCGCACCGATCATGCAGATGTTTGTAGGCGTTGTCATTTTCAAAGAGACAGTGGAACCAGCCCGCTGGGTAGCCGCAGCCATCATCTGGGTGGCGTTGTTACTGCTGAGCGCGGACTGGGTCCGTCAAATTGTCCGAGGACGTCGCTAAGTCAGGTCTCCCCTCGAACACCACCGGCACTGCTTCGTCGGCAAAGCCGCGCGAGGGGAGAGAACCCTAGGCCGTGATGACCACGCTTGCCTCGTCCGTATTCACTCGGAACGTAACGCTTTCTTGGACGTAAAGGCGCACGGTTTCAGCGTCGTGGGAGAGGTAACCGATCCGGACATCCTCGCCCAAAGTCAGCGTGTAGTCCCCGCCGCGCATGCTCACGACGATCGCCCCGCTCAGTGCCGGCGCAAACGCGGTGACACCTTTCTTGCCGAGGATTCGGCGCAGGTGAGCCGAGACTGGGTAACCGTCATCGGCATCCCCACTTGCCAAGGTGTAGAGGTCCGAGGACAGCATCAGTCCGTAAGGCCCCTGAACCCCGACGGTGCGGAGCTGCGTGATCGCCTTCGCGACGGCTTCTGGAAGCGCATCCGGGCCGTCACCGAGCGCGATAGTCGGGTTGGAGCTGCTAGGAATGATCCCGATAACGTCGGAGGCAGGGGAGCCGGAACAGACCAGGGTATCCTCGGCGGCCGCCAAAGTTTCCACCGCCGTTTTCACCGGCTGCCAGTTGGAGTCTTGGGATCCTCGATCAACATCGTCGATTGCCTCCCGTGACAGTTCGAAGGGCACACGAAGCTCCACCAGTGGCTGCACCACACGCTGTCGTGTCTCAACGCCCTTGATCACTGGATCCACGGTACGGATGTGCCCAACATCGATGGACGAAAGCATCGAACCACCCGGCGGCGGCACATCCACGACGCGTCGGCCGGCCAGGCGGGTGATGAAGGTCCTGCGGGCTTCGTCATCAATTTGTTCCCAAGCCTTCTCGGTTATCGGGGCGAGATGCCTATAAGTGTTGTTCATTGCTGACCTTTCAATATTTCCTTAAGAGGAAGACATTCCGCGCAGGCTACCCACGCCCAAGTCTCCGGACGGGTTAGATCGTGGCGAGCCTTTCGCAGTGGGTGTGTCTGCGCTTACCGGGGAGTCGGACTTCGAAGTGGAGGTGGACGAGGGGTTTTCCCACGCCCTCTCGAACTGCTCCATCTGAGCGTTGGTGACAGTGGGCTCCGCGGGCACACCAGGCGTGTTGTTCAAGAAATCGATGGGCGGCACGAAGAACATGCTGCCAGTGACTGCTGTTGAGAAGTCAAGGATGCGGTCCGTGTTTCCTGGAGGATCGCCGATGAACATCCTGTGGAGCATGATCTCTTGGACTGCTGGGTCATTGGAGTATGCGATATAGAAGGTGCCGAATTCCCCTTGAGACACGTTCCCAAAGGGCATGTTCTCACGCACGATCTCCCGCTGGGTTCCGTCAGGCATCACGATGGTGTTGGCGTTGACATGCGAGTTCACGGGAAGGTCTTCCAGCTCAATGTCATCGAGCTTTGTTCTGCCGATGACCTTCTCTTGCTCCTCAACGGTGAGGCTGTCCCAGGAGGCCATGTCGTGAAGATACTTTTGGACAACGACGTAGCTGCCGCCAGCGTAGGCCGGGTCATCCTCGTCGTCGATAAGAACAGCGGCGGTGGCGTCATCACCCTCCGGATTTTGCGACCCGTCAACGAATCCCAAGAGGTCCCGTTCGTCGAAGAATTTGAAGGCGTGTAACTCGAACTCGTAGTCGATCTGGCCTTCCAGCGCCAGAGATATTTGTTTCGCCATCTCGAAACAAATATCAATGTGGGGCGCCCGCAGGTGGATCAGGATGTCTCCCGGCGTGGCAGGGGCGACGTGCTTGGGTCCGTTGATTCCCTGGAACTCGCGTAAGTGTTTCGGACGAGGTAAATCGGGGAAAAGCCTGTCCCAAAGCTTCGAGCCGATCCCGACAATGGAATCCAGCCTGTCGTCAACGCGAAAACCCACGGCGCGGTTCAACGAGGAGAAATTGGAAAGGAAGTTGAGTATCGATTCCTCGGAGCCCTCCCGCGCAGTCATCACGATGAACATGCCGGCCCGCGCAGGCGGTTCGATCACGGTCTGTGTTGCCAAGTTGACTCCTTACAGTGTCAAAAACGCCGAGGCTTCAACGTGTAGCGAACCCCGCCAAGCAGGG
>ERZ1031159.16-NODE-16-length-41264-cov-7.880560_pt1 | contig 41264 bp, 37 predicted proteins | sample MGYA00516706_ERZ1031159 | MGnify/ENA primary metagenome ERZ1031159 (study PRJEB33719, sample SAMN04262508) | wastewater metagenome | biome: rural village; feature: composting latrine chamber; material: composting feces with ash | place: El Salvador | collected... | reverse complement strand
CATGGTAGAAGTCTACCAAGGTTACCTTGATGTCTACCAGGGCGCTGGGGAACGGGAGGCCGCTAGCCCTGAACTCTAAATCCCCAAGACCGCGCGGGCTATCAGGAAGTAGATGACCAGACCCGTGGCGTCGACGAATGTGCTGATGAACGGGTTTGAGAAGACGGCCGGGTCCACGTTCAGTTTGCGGGCAACGATCGGCATGATCCCACCGAAGCTGGCAGCAACCGTGCAGACGGCAACAAGAGTGAGGCCAATGACAAGCCCGACTTCCGGTTCAAAGACAAGGGCCGTGATGCCTCCCCCGAGTGCCCCCAGCAGCAAACCCAGAGAGAGGCCCGTAGCCATTTCTCTAGTCAGCACTTTCCCGACGTCGTGAGGTCGCACGTCCCCAAGCGCAATGGCTCTGGTCACCGTGGTTGCAGCCTGGTTGCCTGTGTTGCCACCGGTACCGATCAGGAGAGGCACAAACAGGGCTAGAACGGTCACTTGCTCAAGGGTCGTTTCAAAGACTGACAGCACCTGGACGGTGAGCGTCGCGCCGACGGCAAGCACTAGCAGCCAAACGATTCGTGAGGTGACCAGTGACTTGATGGGGGTCGCCAGATAGGGGCGCCGTAGCGGTGCGACACCACCTTGGTGAGCGGACTGCTCAGTTTCCTCGTGCTCCAAAATCTTTGCGGCGTCGTCCAGTGTCAGGACCCCGACTAGGCGAGACTCCCGGTCCACAATCGGAAGTGCAATGTAACCCAAGTTGACGCACTTGCGGGCGGCCACGTCAGCGTCTTGGTAGGCGGTCGCGACTTCCGGTTCTTGCATGATGTCGGAGATCGCGTCGTCGGGTTCAGCCCGGAGCAGATCACGCAGGCTTACTACACCGACGACGTAGCGGGCTGAGTCGACGACGGGGAGCGTGTAGATGGTTTCCGCCTCGTCAAGGCGCTCGCGGACCCGCTTCAGTGTCTTCTGTACTGTGGCTCCTACCTTGGCAGTCACGTATTCGGGCGTCATGCGCCGGCCGACAGACCCCTTCGGGTAGCCCAAAACCTCGGCCGTCAGCTGCCGCTCTTTAGGAGTCAGGCCGTGAAGAAGACGAGGCGCAAGGCCCGCAGGTAGCTCGTCAAGGAGCCAAACGCGGTCGTCCGGGTCTAGGTCCGCAAAAATCTGGGCGACATGAGCGTCTTGCAGACCGTGGATCAGGTCGCCTTGCATGGCGGGACTGATCAGCTCAAAGACCTGGATCGCCTGATCCTTTTGGAGCAGGCGATAAACGATTGCCTGCTCCTTTGTAGGGAGACGGCCAAGCAGAGACGCTACCTGTTCAGGAGAAGCCGCCTCAACCACCTTTGCGAGAGCAGGAAAGTTGCTCTCTTCAATGAGGGGTTCGACGGCGCTCTGCAGCTCAAAGACACTACCGATTTGTTGGGCGCTCACGGGCCACCTCCGTCGAAATCTGGTGGGTGGGGTGCGAAAGGAGCCTATCACCGCACGGGGCGCCTCCCGCTACGCTGGTAGCTATGCAGTCCCGCCCAAGCTTCGCTAATGAAGCCGTGGACGTTGCCCGCATTCGGATCAGGGTGCTCCTTGGCTTCACGTTCGCTGCTGGGATCTCCGACGCTCTTGCCTGGCTAGGGTTGGGCCACCTCTTCGTTGCGAACATGTCCGGTAACGTCATCATCATTGGAATGGGACTCGGGAAAGCGGCAGACACGAACTTGGCGGGCGCTGCTGCTGCGCTCGCTGCGTTTATTGTCGGCGGGGTTGTGCACGGGTTTGCGACGCGAAACGAGCCGGCCGTTTGGGGAAAGGCGACGACTTGGACGTTCGGCCTGGTTGTCTCAGTCCTCGCCACCGTCGGCATAGTGACACTCGTTTGGCCTCCCGATGAGCACCCCAATCTGGCCTGGGTGGTCATGGCTGCCCTGGCTTTTGCTATGGGAGTCCAAGGGAACGCGGCTAACCGCTTGTCGGTGCCTTATGTCAACACGGTCGCTGTCACGGCCGCGATCTTTGGGGTCAGCTCCGCACTCTTCTTAGCCCCCGGTACAAAGCGTGAGGAAGGCGAGATTCCGGAAGGGTTCATCCGCGCGACCCTTGCGGTGATCGCACTTGGGTTAGGAGCAATGACAGGCGCGCTGCTGCAGCACTACACCCAGTTTGGTGTTGGCCTACTGGTCGCAGCAGGGGTTACCGGGATTGCCCTTGCAGTTGGGCACCACCGGGTAGAAGAGAGAACGGAGGGTCAATGAAACCCAGAGCATGGATTGTCGACATTGACGGGACGCTGGCGTTGCTCGGAGATCGGAGCCCGTTCAACATGAAAATGGTGCACGCTGACAAACCCAACGAACCGGTGATAGAGGTTGTCCAAGGGCTCGCTAGAAACTCCAAAATCATTCTGGTTTCAGGCAGAGATGAACGTGCCCGCGAAGCGACCGAGGCGTGGATGGAACGCTGGGACGTCCCGTTCGACGCGCTCTACATGCGCAGAGACAGAGACTTCCGCCCAGACCAGGTGGTGAAGGCAGAAATCCTCGAACGCGACCTCCTGCCGAAGTACGACATCCGCGGCGTCCTTGATGACCGGCAAAAGGTAGTCGACATGTGGCGCGCCCACGGGCTGACCTGCCTGCAAGTCGCGCCGGGGGACTTTTGAGTTTGGGGGAGTGGTGGGACAGATAGTTTGCCCGCACTGCGGGAAGCCGTTCACGATCGATGCGGGAGCTTACGCGGATATCGTGTCGCAGATCCGGGATAAGGAGTTTGACTCCCAGATCCGCGAGCGCTTGCGGGTGGCGGAACGAGAGAAGCTCTCAGCCATCAGCGTGGTTCAGAGCGAAGAGCGCGCCGCGAGCGAGGCGAAAATCGCAGAAAGAGAGTTGGAGCTTTTGAGGCTCCAAGCAAAACTGGAAGCAGCTGATGTGCGGGCACAGCTTGCACTCAATGAGGCAGTGGCCGCAACCGAAAAGGAGCGGGACGCTCTGAAATCACAGCTTGAAAGAGCCGAGCTTGAGAAGGTTCTTTCCCAAAAAGCACTCGAGCAACGCTACGCGCTTCGGCTCAGCGATCGAGATCAAGAAATCGAGCGTCTCAAGGAGTTCAAGGCTCGTCTCTCAACAAAGATGGTTGGGGAAACCTTGGAGCAGCACTGCGAAACAGAGTTCAACAAGATTCGTGCGACCGCTTTCCCTAACGCCTACTTCGAAAAGGACAACGACGCCAGCTCAGGCTCCAAGGGTGACTTCGTCTTCCGGGAGACTGATCCCTCGGGTGCCGAGATCCTCTCAATCATGTTTGAGATGAAGAACGAATCCGACACCACGGCGACGAAAAAGAAGAACGAGGACTTCCTGAAAGAACTCGACAAGGACAGGCAGGCGAAAGGGTGTGAGTACGCGGTCCTGGTCTCAATGCTCGAAGCAGACAGCGAACTCTACAACACAGGCATTGTCGACGTTTCACACCGCTACCCAAAGATGTACGTGGTCCGTCCCCAGTTCTTCATCCCAATAATCACGTTGCTTCGCAATGCCTCTCTTGGATCGCTTGACTACAAGCGCGAACTAGTGGCGATGCGCGCCCAAAACGTTGACGTCACGCATTTCGAGGATCATTTGAACCAGTTCAAGAAGGGGTTCGACCGCAACTACGACCTGGCGCAACGGCAGTTCCAGGACGCCATCGACCAGATAGACAAGTCGATTGCGCAGATGCAGAAAGTGAAGGACTCCCTCCTCAGTTCAGCTCGGAACCTGAGACTGGCCAACGACAAGGCACAGGATCTCACTATCAAGAAACTGACGCGGGGCAATCCGACCATGACCGCCAAGTTTGCGGAACTGGAGGCAGCTTCCACCGGGAGTAGTGAGGCCAGCCCGGAGTGAGGGTTAGCGAGGAGTGATGTCAGAGGCGTGCAGGTAGCCAGCGTCCACAAGCGCCCACGCCGGGTTCTGCCCCAACGCCCTGGCTGAGTCAATCACCTCTCCGGGGGAGGGGAGCGTCCCCTTCTGCAGCTCTGTGAACACCTGTGCTTGCTTCGCGAGCAGCTTTTCCCACGCGGTGTCCTCGTCCCTATCGGAGACGGTGATGCGGTTGCGTTTTCCACCCTCTAGGCGCCCTAGGTCAATGACCCCGATCCATCGCTGGTCAGAAGTGCGGAAATAGAAGGACCCCTGCCCCTTTGTAACCTGGTGCTCCTTCTTCGGCTGCACGCGCTTTGGCTGCCGCCCCTTCAAGGCTCGCTCAGCCCGGGGGGCCTGAGACTTCTCGCTCACACGCGTCCCACCCGGTACGTCGCTTCAATCGCGTGGGAATGACGGGGCAGGAGCGTCACCGAGTTGTCGCGGGCGTTTCCGGTTTCGACGCATACAAAGCGCTTCCACTCCGACTTAGCGAGGTCAGCAAGATCTGTAGCGCCTTCAGGCCCAGGGTTCCAAACAATCGTGGTGCCCGAGTTCTCTGATTCCACGCTGATGGCTCGGCCGATTGAGGGGTCAATGATCTTGGGCGTCAGGATCGTGTCGTAAACCCGGTCAACCAGGCCGCCGAAGGTGATCGGACCATCCTGCACCCGAGTTGGTTGGTCAGGCAGCGCGGTGTCAACGTAGGTCGCTCCCTCAAGACCGCAGACTTCAACATTCCTGATGTCGTCAACCCTGAAGTAGGTGTGGAAGGCCGACTCGTAGCAGAACGGCGCGGGCCCAGTGTTTTCAACCTCAAGCTTCAGTCGGAGGCTGTCCTTGCTGAAGACCGCCGTGTAGTCGGCTCGGAAAGGCTGGGTCTTACCGACTTTTTTGGGCACGTCCTTGTTGGTTAGGCGGAAGACAACTTTCCATGTGGACTCGGTTCGGTCGTCCACAACCTTCGTCCAGTTAAGGAGACGCGCAAACCCGTGCGGATAGGCTCCGCGCTGCCCTCCAAGTGGCGAGACGTCATCATCTGGCAGCGGAGTTGGGGTGCCGAACCACGGGAAACAAATGGGGATACCGCCGTGAGGGCTGTGCCCGACCTGGTACACCGCTTTGCGTGGACTGAAGATTAGGGGACCGAACTTCGAGGAGTCCCACTGCGAGATCTGAGCGCCTGCGGAGTGGATCGTGAAGATCCCCGCGTGAGTGGCCACTGTGGTGGTCTGGTCGGTGCCTTTGTCTGCAGTCTTTGGTTTTGCCATGTCTCCATTCAACTACGTTTCGCGTACGGTTTTTTCAAAAAAGGTCCTGAGCTGCTCTTTCACCTTCTGCTCCATGACTCCCGCAACCACCTCGATAGGCTGGCCGAGTCTGGCGTCGCGCACCACGTCCCGAACAGAGCCACACGCGCCACTCTTCGGTTCCCAAGCCCCGAACGCAATGGTGGAAACGCGGCTGTTCACGGCGGCCCCCGCGCACATCGTGCAGGGTTCTAGCGTGACCACCAGTGTGCAGCCGGACAGGTTCCAGGTTCCGAGTTTTTCGCCAGCCTCGCGTAAAGCAGCGATTTCGGCATGCCCTGTTGGGTCATGTCTGGTTTCGCGAGTGTTCCAACCCCGGCCAACGATGTGCCCGTCTGGCGCAATGACAAGCGCTCCAACCGGGACGTCGCCGTCTTGCCCGGCCTGCTTCGCCAAGCTCAGCGCCTCTTCCATCGCGGCGTTGAGGGCTTCCAGTCTGGACATGGCTCCAGCGTAACTTCATCCGTATATCCTGGAGCCATGCAACTTCACGTCGCGGATCATCCGCTTGTAGACCACAAACTGACAGTGCTTCGCGACAAGAACACTCCCTCACCCACCTTCCGGCAGCTAGTTGACGAACTAGTGACCCTGCTGGCGTACGAGGCCACGCGGGGTGTCGCTGTTGAACAAGTTGAGATTGAGACCCCGGTCGCGCCCGCCACTGGCGTGAAACTTTGTGAGCCTCGCCCCATGGTTGTCCCGGTTCTTCGAGCTGGGCTCGGCATGCTGGACGGCATGACCCGTCTGCTGCCAACGGCTGAAGTGGGTTTTTTGGGAATGAAGAGGGATGAGGATTCGCTGGAAATCGAAACCTACGCCCGCCGGCTGCCGGATGATCTTTCGGGGAGGCAGTGCTTCATCGTTGACCCAATGCTCGCGACGGGAAACACCCTGGTCGCGGCGGTCAACTACCTGCTGGAGCACGGGGCTAAGGACGTCACCGTGGTTTGCGTTCTCGCGGCGCCCGAAGGGCTAGAGGTGCTAGAGCGTGAAATCGGAGACCGCGCGAACGTCAGTGTTTTCGTTGCTGCGGTTGATGACTGCCTGAATGATAAGGCCTACATTGTCCCTGGCCTGGGCGATGCGGGCGATCGCCTGTACGGCGTAGTTGACTGACCCCTCACCTTTGTTTTGGCCGCGCTCTGGTTTTGGCTGCGCATCGTGTAGGGACCCCGGCATGACGCATGGGGCTTGTCGACACGATGCGCAGCCAAAACGGAAGTAGCTAACCCGGAAGGGTTAGAAGGCGGGGATTACGGACTTGTCCGGCCAGGTCTGCTCAATGTACGTGCGGACCTCATCAGAGTGCAGAAGCTCATCTAGTTTCTTGATCGCTTCCTTGTTCGTAGCGTCGCTCTTCCAAACCAACACGTTTACGTATGGATTGTCGCTGGTTTCTTCAAGCGCGATCGCGTCAGCCGGCGTGAGGCCGCCCTCCTGTGCGAAGTTACCGTTGATGACTGCGTAGTCCAGGTCCTGCAGGTTGCGAACCAGGGCGGGACCCTCAACCTCTACCAGTTCCGTCCCGTTCAGGGGGGTCACAGTCGCGGCATTGATGTCTCCCGAGGCTGGCAGCTCAACAAACCCCAATCCCGCAAGCAGGGTAAGAGCCCTGGACTGGTTCGTCGGGTCGTTGATGATGCCGATGCTCGCATCCTCTGTCTTTTCGTCCGCTGCCGAATACTTCTCAGAGAACAAGCCCAGCGGCTCTAAGTGGGTTCCCTCGCCGTGGACGAAGTCCCAGTTGTTAGCCTCCGCAGATTCCTCCAGGTAGGGGATGTGCTGGAACCAGTTCGCGTCAATGTCGCCAGCCTCAAGAGCCTTGTTGGGTTCCACGTAATCGGTGTATTCGACGATTTCAATGTTGAGGCCCGCATCTTCTGCGAGGTTCTCCTGCACGTAGGTGAGCACCTTCCCGTGAGGGCTGGGGCTAGCCCCGACCCGTAGGGTCTCCCCACCAGAAGATGAAGTGCCAGAAGAACATCCGGCGAGTGCGAAAGTGGCCACGATGGCTGTGGCTGCGATTGAGCGTAGTGCACGCATTGTTGACTCCTTTTTTGGCGCCAGGTGGGCGCAGGTTTTGGTTTTAGTTGACTGCCGCGGCGCGGCAAAGCTGAGGCTTAGAGCATGCCGACTGGTGCTGCCTTAGCGGTGGTTCACCAGCCGGCTGATCATGTCACCCATCATCTGTGCGACCTGAACGATCACGATAATCGCAAGCACGGTGACAACCATGACGTCGTCCATCCATTGCTGGTAGCCGTAGTTCAAAGCGAGAGCGCCAAGACCGCCGCCACCAACAGCACCAGCCATGGCGGAGTAGCCGATGAGTGTAATGAACAGGAGTGTTGTGGACCGGACCAGGCCTGGTAAAGACTCGCGGACCTGCACTCCCCACTCTATTTGGGTATTGGAGGCGCCCATCATTTGGGCGGCCTCAATCTTGCCCGGGTCAATCGAGCTGACGTTCGTTTCGACCAGGCGCGCGAAGAAGGGCACCGCCCCCACCACAAGAGGCACGATCATAGCCTGCCACCCAATGGCTTTTCCGGCAATGAGCCTGGTGAATGGGATCAGGGCGATGATCAGGATCATGAACGGGAACGAACGCACCACGTTCACGATTGCTCCAACAACTTGGTTGAGAGTCCGGCGAGGTTTGATGCCGTCAGCGGCACTCGATGCAAGGAGCAGGCCTAGAGGGAGACCAAGTGCAACAGTAATCAGGGTTGACGCCCCGACCATCGCCAGTGTTTCCCAAACCGCCGGCCAGAACTTCTTGATTAGGACCGGGTTGTTCAGCCACTGCTGACCTTCGGCTGAAGCCGCAGGTGCCAGCTGCGTGATGAGCGAGGTTAGTGCGGTGTTCAACGTTCCCATGCTCGCACCTCAACTCCCGCCTTGGTGAGCTGTCCTGCGATGGCCCGGGCGTGGTACGCGGGAACACTGATGGCCAGACGCCCGACCTGCTGCGTCCCTATGGATTCAAAGCGTCCGGCCGCAATGTCTCCTCCTAGAGACGCAACCAAGTTAAGGACGCTGGCTCCTGTGGGGATGCCAGGGGTAGAGGTGAAGCTGACGTCCAGTAGTGCCTGGCTATCCCCCAGCTCCACTCCCTCGATGTTTGGCCTAGGAACCAACTCTTCAGCCAGTTTTGAGTCAACTTTAGACAGGACTTCTTCAAGCGTGCCGCTCTGAACGACCCTCCCGTGTTCAAGCAGAGTGACAGAGTCGCAGATGTCGCGGACCACACCCATCTCATGCGTGATTATGACGATGGTGACCCCCGACTTGTCACGGAGCTCCTGTAGCAAGGTCATGATCTGCCGCGTGGAGCCCGCGTCTAAAGCGGACGTTGGTTCGTCGCATAGCAACACCGGGGGGTTTGTTGCCATCCCCCTGGCGATGCCGATCCTTTGCTGCTGTCCACCCGATAGCTGTGCGGGGTACGAGGATCCGCGTCCCGCCAGTCCCACCAGATCGAGTAGCTCTTCAACCCGGGCATCCGCTTCTTTGCCGTTTCCGGCCAGCTGGATCGGGTACGCGATGTTCGCAGCCGCTGTGCGTGAGTCAAGCAGGTTCGGTTTCTGGAACACCATCCCAATGTTCCGCCGCGCGTCGCGCAGCTTGGGGCCGCTCAGCGCCGTCATGTCGACACCATCTACACTGATCGTTCCGGAGGTGGGGCGTTCCAAAGCTGTAAGGCAACGGATAAGGGTGGATTTTCCTGCCCCGGACTGTCCAACGATCCCGTGGATAGCTCCGGGCTCAACGTGGAGGGTGACGCTGTCCAAAGCGGTAACGGCCCCGGACGGCAGAGGATAAACCTTCCGCACGTCGCTCAAGTCGATCACGAGGTCCCCCACAGTAGCTCTTCGTAGCTATTTCTTGGCCAGTCTAGCCAACCGAACAACCCACCCTTCTTCGCCGGCGCAGGATGGGCAATGCCAGTATGGTGACCAGAGGTCCACAACGTCACCTGTCTAGCCGGGAGGCCCCGTGAAAGAAAACGAACGCCCTGAGCCGAGCCGGAACTGGCCAGCGATGGTCCAGGTTTCACTTGCAGCTGTGTTCTTGCTGTCCTTGTTTCTCCCCGTGTTCAACGAGAATGGCCGCGACTACGGGTTTTTCAGTAAGGGAGCTGCGGACCTTGGGTTGGAGCTTGGTGCGGGAATCACGCTGCTTCTTCTGGCGCTTCTGGTTCTTGGCCTCACCACCCCCTTGCTGTTCACCGTCAATAGGGGTTTGCGGATCGCTGCGGGGGTAGTAGGGATCCTGGCGGGTCTCGCGGCGCTCTTCATCCTCATCGTGGTCGCTACGTGGGTGGCAGTGGGACTAAAACCGGGGGATCAGGGATTGCAGGCCGGCGCGGTCCTGGGTCTGGTCGCCTCAACACTCATTGCGCTCTGGAGCATCGTCTTACTTTCCGTCAGACAGCAGTAGCTACACCAGCTCGCTGTGCGGCAAGAAGAACGGGTGTTCGGGACGCCGGACGCGCTGAAGTTTGCCGGGTATTCTTGGCGGAGTGCTGGGAGAGGTTCCCGGCCGCACGCGGCCCCCGAGATCGGTGGTGCCACGCGAGATAGGGAGAAACAGTGACCATCAACAATCCCGGCGGGTTCCCTCCGCCAAACACGCTCGATCCCAACCTAGACGCAGCCACTCTGGCGCAAATTGCTCAGACCGACCCAACGCAGTGGCAGGCCATTCTGGTCCACCAAAATGTGTACCCAGAACTCACGGCTTGGATCACAGCCCAGATGCCCGCGGCGCAGGCGCCCGCAGCGCAGGCTACACCGGTCTACGCTGGGACGCAGTATGCGGTGGCTCAGCCCGCTGCAGGCGCTCAGTCTGCGCGCCCGCAAGGAAAGCCACAACCCAAGTACAACTGGCCATCAATGGTTCAGACCGGCCTCGCAGCCGTCCTACTCATCTCTTTGTTCCTGCCGATCGCAAGCGGGTATGGAGAGTCCATCGGGTACTTCACGGATGAGGCCGACTTCGCTGGTCTTGGAAGTGGCACTGCCATCACACTGATCTTCTTTATGCTGCTCATCGGTGGGCTGACAGTTCCGTTGCTGTTCATGTTCAACAACGGTCTTCGGATCGCGGCAGGCGTCGTCTCGATCGTTTTTGGCCTCATTTCCTTGATCATGCTTTTCACGGTCCGCGCCGCGGTTGCTATCTTCAGCTACGCCGACATTAGCGTCGGGTTTGGCCTGATCATCTCCCTTATCTGCGCGTTCGGACTTATCGTTTCCGGCATTATCTTGCTTGCCATCAGACAGAAATAGCTGTCTCGCTGCCACGGCGTAGTCTTGAGTCGTGGCAGCAGGCAGGTACGCCCCCTCGCCGACGGGGGACCTTCACTTAGGCAACTTGCGAACGGCGCTACTCGCTTGGGCCTGGGCTCGCTCGACAGGTAGGCAGTTCTACCTCCGACTTGAAGACCTGGACCGGGGACGTTCTCGTGACCCGTCCGGGCAAATCGCCGACCTGAAGGCAATCGGGATTGACTGGGATGGCCCTGTAGTTGTCCAAAGTGAGCGCACAGCTTTGTATAGACAAGCACTTGACCGCCTTGCCGCTCAGGGCGAAGTCTTTGAGTGTTTCTGTTCCCGAAAAGACGTTCGGGAGGCGGTCAGTGCCGCCCATGCACCTCCAGCCTCCTACCGGGGCCCCTGTGCGAGCCTAAGCGAGGACGAAAAAGCACTTAAGAGAGCTGAACTCGCGGCACGCGGGGCGCGGCCAGCACTTCGCCTCCTCCCTAAGTCTTCAACGTTGACGGTCAAGGATGAGTTGCACGGGGACTACACGGGACCCGTGGAATCTGTGGTTCTGCAGCGAGGCGACGGCGAGTTCGCCTACAACTTAGCTGCCGTTGTGGACGACATCCAGATGGGCGTGGATCAGGTTGTTCGGGGGGATGACCTCCTCGCCTCCTCACCCACGCAGGCCTACATTGCTACAGCACTGGGGTTTGAGCCTCCGACCTACGTTCACGTTCCACTGGTGCTAGGACCGCAGGGAACGCGGCTCGCCAAGAGGGACGGGTCGGTGACGCTCAGCGAGCTTCGTGAGCTCGGTTTCGAGGATTCCCAGGTGGTGGCTGAACTCATCGCGTCCACGGGCATAAGGGGCGCCAAAGGTACACCAGACTTCCTAGAAAAGTTCTCTTCTGAGACCGTTCTTACGGCTCCATGCACTTATTCTGCTCCGCTCGGGTTTGCCCCCAATTAACTAGAAAGGAAATTGACACCTGCGTAGACTCCTGACTTAGCCGGGTTGAGTCGACTCCTGAACTTGGGTTTCAGATAGTGGGACGACTTTCGCTCAGTGGTCAAGGATCTGACGTCTAAGCCATTAGGAATCACCTCAAGGCGCTGGGAACGTTTCGGCCCAGTCACAGGGCATCCCGGTGGTATAGGCAATAAGCAAGGCATGGATGTAGGTGTGGAATGGGCAGGCCGAAAACATACGACGAGGCCCTAAGGAATCGTCTTCTAGACGAAGCAGGCAAGATGCTCTCAAGTGAGGGCTATTCTTCGGTTTCTCTTCGTACTCTGACGACTCTGGCTGAGACCTCCACCAACGCGGTCTACACGTTGTTTGGGTCTAAAGAGGCGCTGATGGCGGAAGTAATCCTGAATAGGATCGAGGAAGCACTCAAGCCGATCAATGAGGCTGCTGAGCAGCAGGACCCGCTGAAGGCACTGGTGGATGTCGCTCACGGCTTGCGGTCTTTCGCCCTCAGTCAACCAAACCTGTTCGAGGGCGCGTTTGACGCTATGGCTGAGGCCCGCAAATCTAACAGTCTGACTGAGCGGTTCAACCCTGCAGTCAGGGAGATCGACAAGCAGATGCTTGCTCCCATCAAAACGGTTTGCGAGCGAATCGCTGAGACCTCAGACGTCTTAGACCTTTGCCCAACAAGAATGTCCATGATTCTCTGGGCGGCGCTACACGGATACCTGGTGCTAGAGATCGCCGGGCTGCTCCCTGAAGAAGGTGGCGACACCGATGAGGTCTTTGACGAGTTGCTGGTTGCTTTGACCAGAGGTTGGGTTGCCGGCGACCTGGGCGACCTGGTCGTTTCGCAGAAGCAACAGGCTTAAAGTGCAAAGTCCCCGCCGGTGGATCGCACCGAGGGGGACCGCCGCGCGCCTGGAGGGACTCGAACCCCCAACCTTCTGATCCGTAGTCAGATGCTCTATCCATTGAGCCACAGGCGCTTGGTTGCTACCTGCAAGAGTATATGGAGCGAACTGCTAGGAAAACAACTCTGCAGTGGAGCTGTTCCGAAGCTCACGCTGGTCACGCTTCCTTTTGACCCGCGAACTCTTCTAGTGCCTTCCGCACCGTCCCCTTCAGAATCCGCTCGATCCGAGGGACCAGGTCATTTGGGTTTTCACGCACTGGCTCCGCGATCCAGCGCAGGAAGTGGCCAAGCACTATTGAGGCGTAGTGGTCAATCACAAATGTGCGGTCATCGCTGGGCACGTCCAGGTCTCCCTCAAGTTCGCTGACCACAGCCTCCATCATTTCTCTGAAGAGGTCCAGGAAGAAAACGTCCCGCTCCTTGTGGTTTAGGCAGTTGAGGACAGCGCAGGTTTGGTCGAAGTTCCGGTCCAGGTAGAGCAGTAGGGTGCGGTAGCCGTCCGCCCAGTGTTTGTAGGACGCGTGATCCATGATGTGGTTCGCGACCTCATGTTCGAAGGTCCAAATAGCTAAGGCGTAGGTGTCGGCGAAGTGGTAGTAAAACGCTTGGCGGGTTATTCCCACGTCGGCAGCCAGGCTTGAGACGGTCACCTTGTTTAGCTGTGTCTTGGACAATCTCTCCCTGAGGGCAGCGGCCAGTTGCAAACGTGTCGAGCTGCTGATGACTCCTCCTTGTCCCACCGGGACCCAGGTCCCAAAAGCCAGCGTAGAGGATTGGTGTTGGGCCCGCGGGAACACCGCTTTGCGACACATCGGCAAAACTGTCTATCCCGGTTGGCAGAGGGGCCCTTTAGCCTGCTACTGACCCCATTATTCTTCGAGACAGACCTCGCAGGAGAGACATGTTCCTCTACGACTCCATTCCATGGCAAGCGTGGCTGATGTGGTTCGTCGTTCTTGGCGCGCTCATCGGCCTCAATGAAGTAACTCGCAGATGGAAGTGGGGTGGCATCTCATTCTTCATCATCCTCCCCATCATCCTCACCATCTTCGTGTGGCCGACGACGGCGGGCCCTGACTCATCTACCGGGACCTGGTTCCACTGGGTGAAGGTCTACTCCGCTCTTGCTGGCGCTCTTGGCTTCATGGCGATCCGGTACTTTGAAAAACTCTCCAAGATCAAGTGGGTCCTAATCTTCCCTGCTGCGATCCTTGCGATCAACATCCTCGAGGCCTGCATCCGTGACTTCCAGGTTGGTGCCATGGGGGCGGACGGGATCGTCGATGGTGTCTACATGCTCTCTGGTTCCTGGAACTGGATGAACGGCATAGCCGGCCTGATAAACATGATCACCATCTGTGGTTGGTTCGGAATCTTCATTTCCCGGGACAAGTCGAAGGACATGATCTGGCCAGACATGCTCTGGTTCTGGATCATTGCCTACGACCTGTGGAACTTTGCTTACGTCTACAACTGCGTGGGCGACCACTCGTTCTACGCGGGGCTGGCACTCCTCATCTCCTGTACTATCCCGGCGTTCTTCATCAAGCGTGGCGCGTGGTTGCAGCACCGAGCCAACACCCTTGCGCTTTGGATGATGTTCACGATGGCTGTGCCCTGGTTCGTTAGCGACTCGATATTCGCGGTTGAGACGTCGCGGAGCGCAACTGCTCTGTTCACCGTTTCGCTGATCTCTTTGCTTGCGAACGTTGCAGTGCTGGTCTTCCAGATCTACACGATCGCCAAGAACCGCCTCAACCCGTTCACGGACCAGCTTTACACGAACCTGCGTCAGTACAAGGAGGTCGTTGCTGAAAACATGGAGCCCAACGCACCAGACAGCAACGTTCCCCAAGAGATTCGGGATGTGAAGCGAGACTTTGAGCGCTTGGAGGATCGCGTCTAGCCCTTAGAATTCGCTGAGCAGCGGGCTCTGCCCCGGCCTTGACCGAGGTTGGTGGCAGCCCGCTGCTAGTGCGTTAAGGACTTCTTGGGCCCGATGGCGGGTTCCCTGGAACCTGCCATCGAGTTTTTTCGGCCGCGCTCAGTCGACGGGTTTTTCCATTGCCGACCAAGTGTTCGTGATCAAGAACCCCAGGTCTTGGTAGATTCGCGCTGCGCCGAAAGGGTTGTCGGCGTCCACGTCCAGCGCGGTACGCGCGACGGTGGGATTGCCAGACATGGCCCGAAGAGACTCGCTCAGCGTGGCTTTTCCAAGCCCCATTCCTCGTGCTTCATCGCGGCTGCCAACAAGCTCCACGTAGGGCCGCTCCGGGGTCCTGTTACTGACCAGGGCGTAGGCGAGTACGCGGCCCGTTCCGTCTACAGCGATCCGCGATAGCTCCAAGTTTGTTTTTTCGTCGCGGAACTCCTCGGCCCACTCTTCACGTGTGGAAGGAGCGGATCCCCAGTGGGTTCGGAACGCGTCGTTGTGGGCCAGGCGGGTCTGTTCCTCGTCCGCTTCCGTCGGTGGGCGGACCACAATCCCTGGCGCAGGCTGCGACCGGTCGGGGAGTTCCCCTTGGGAGGGCCGCTCCCGTTCCATGTCGTGGAAACGTCGGGAGGCTACGAAGCCGTTGTCCTCCAGGAGGGTGATGGCGGGGTCTTGGTCGTTGCCTGACTCAATAAACAGGACGCGGGTAACGTCCGGGTGTTTCTCCCGTAGGGCTGCGCGGGCGCGCTCTTCGACTCTCGCAATGAGTTCCGTCCCGATCCCTCGGAGCCGCCAGTTCGGGTGGACTCCTCCTGACAGGTATGCGTGGGCCTTCCCGTCAAAGCGAGGCTCCTCACCCACCACGCACGTCGCGTAAGCGACCAGATGGTCGCCGTCCCAGACAGCCCAGCTGTCAAGTTCCGGGTCGAAACCAGACGCGGTGAGCCTTTGGACTGCGGCTTCGGGGCTGACGATCCACTGGTGCCCATCGGCAGCCGCCATTGCTGTCGAGAGATCTGACCACGCCTTTGCGTCTTCTGTTCGAAGAGGTCGCCATGTGAGGGTCACTGCCGCTGCCTTCCGTTAGGGGATCAGGTCCCAAGTGCACTGTCATTGTCTTCCATCCCAGACTTTTCGGCGATTCCAGGTTTCTCTGCGACCCGCTACCAGCGCCCGGGACGCCGCTCTCCCCACAATGCTCCTACTGCGGTTCTTCCGCGTTGTCCTCCTGGTGAAGCGCTACCTCCCACTGAGGTCGGCGAAGTTGAGCAGGTGAGGCAGCCTCAGTGCGTTGTGGGCGGTCCTTACGGTTGTGAGCAGTCCAAACGGACGCGGCGCCCACGTTTTCAGTGTTTTTTGATCCGCTTGCACTGCCCACGTCCGTTTGCACCGCCCAGAACGAGTCGCAGAGCCAGGTTTGGGTCTACTGACCCAGGCTTGGGTCTAAAGGAGACTCGCGTGTCTCCTTGTTGTCTAGGCTCTCGCAGGTGGGGTCCGGCCAGCCCTGCGGCCGGGAGCTTGTTGCGCCAGTCGGCGGCTTCGGCCGGTAGCCCGAATTACGTTGTGCTCGACCCACAGTGCGCGCTGAAAACTCGGGGGAACGGCTGGGTTAGGGGAGGGGAGTACTGGCGCTGGAAGCAAAACCCCCGGCGCTTCGTCCGAAACACCGGGTGACCTGCGGAGACGGAGGGATTTGAACCCTCGAGGGACGAAAAGCCCCTACCTCCTTAGCAGGGAGGCGCACTCGACCTGGCTATGCGACGTCTCCAGGTTTCTAATGGTAGTTGCGGAGGTGTCCCAGCGCCAAATGGTCTGCGTCTCAGCCCTAGCCTGCCCCATACTTGAGTCAAGGGCTGGCGCAAAGTCGGAGCGGCGCGAGGGCGGAGGCGATCGGGATGGCGATAGCTGTGCGGTGGGTCGTTTCAGTCCTGTCTGCGCTGGTTGCAGTGGCCTGCACTGCAGCGGCGCTACTTTCAAGCTGGGTGACGACGTACGTTGCAAACACAGCGAACGTAACGGAAACGCTGGCTCCCATCGCTAGTAGTCAGGCCCTAAAAGAAGCGATCGTGACCCAGGCAGGAAACGCCGCCGGAGAGTACGTGCTCGAAAACCCTGTTACGTCCCAAGTAGGAGAATGGACCGCCGGCATCGATAGCTTCCTCCAGGACGTCCCCCTGCTTTCTGGATTGAGTGGCCTTCTCGGCGTTCAAGATGAAGGAAACGTGAGCGCGGCACTGGAAGAAGCCACGACGCTTCTTGCCGGCCAGGTGCAAGAAACCGTGGAAGCGGAAACGCAGAAATTCCTGGACTCCCCATCCTTTCCCCAGCTGTTCAACCAGGTTTTAGGGAGTGTCCACTCTCAGATCCTGGGTGCCCTGAGCAACCCCAACCCGCTTCCAGGCGACACACTCGCAGTGACCTTGAACCTCAACCCAGTGATCGAAGCAGTCCGCTCAAACCTGGATGGGACGCTCGGTATGGTCGCGGGGTTCATCCCGGAGATTCAAGAAGAGATCCCCATCTTTGAGCTCCAAGGCGTCAGCAGCCTTCAGAGCTGGTACCGAGCCCTGGTGGGTCAGGCGGAGCAGTACGTGATCGTCGCAGCTGTCGCGGCTGCCTTTGCGCTGCTCATTAGCCCGCGCAGATGGGTGCTCGCTGCCGGTGCCGCTGGGCTGATGGCTGCGGTCTCCACCTATTTCGTGGTGCAGATCCCGAGCTTCGCGGCGGACGCGACAGTAGAACTCGATCCCGCCTTCACCTCGGTGCTTAGTCAGTCGTGGAGCCTGCTGTCAGCGCCGCTCTATCGCAGCTTCCAGGTCGCTCTGGCTGCCTCAGCAGTTGCTGCGGGGCTGTGCCTGATCATCGCCTTGGTCCTAACGCTGGTCAGAACGCCAAAGACACCCAGCGGAGTCTAGTCCTGCTGATGCTCAGGGTCGTGCTCGGGAATCTCGCTGTCATCCCCACTCTCGCCTGAGGCTCCCTCAGAAGCCTCTTCCTCGGATTCCTGCTGCTGCTCGTCAGGTTGTTCGTGCTGCTCTTCGTGCTCTGCGTCATCGCCAGGCTCTTCCTGGTGAGCTTGGTCAGTGACCTCGCTGGCGTCGGTCACGTCAATGATGTCAGACGCTCCCGGAGAACCGTACGCCGCCAGCATTTCCCGGACCCCCGACAACTGTTCGTTGATCGAATCGCGGCGAGCGAGGGCTGCCGCCAGTTCACGCTCCGCGTTGTCACGGACCTGGTCGGCTCGTGTTTGGGACTCAATCAGAATCTCATCCCCACGCTGCTCGGCAGCCCTGACGATCGACTCCGCGCGCTCGCGGGCCGCGAACTCTGTCTTTTGAGCTTCGCTCCGGATCTCATTCAACTTCACGGTGGCTTCGTTGATTTCCTGGTGCCTAGCCGCGATGTCTGCTTCAAGGCTCTTGAGGGCCTCCTGCCGACGCTCCCCAAGAGTTTTCTCAAAATCGATTGCGGCAGCGGTCGCCGCGGCCCGTTGAGAATCCATCAGGGCGGCGGCCTCGTCCCTGGCGGCAGCAGCTTCACTCTTCACTTGCGCGCGCACATCGTCCGCATGAGCGTTCGCTTCCTCGACAGTTCGCGTTGCGTCCGCCTCGGCTTTTGACCGAACTTCCTCCGCTTCGCGCTCAGCGTCTTGACGTGTCTGGTCTGCCAGGGCACGCGCCTGTTCGGTCTGCTCGTCTGCTTGCGTGCGGGCTTTCGCAACCAAGTCGTCAGCCTCTTCTTTAGCCAGCGTGAGAATCTGACCGACTCGGTCACCTAAATGGCTGAAGTCGGCGTGCTCCAAGCTTGAAAGGTCCTTAAGTTCCGCACGAGTCGCCGCGAGGTCCGCCTGCAGCTGGTCCACCAGGTGCTGCTGATCCTGCGCTTGGTTAGCGGCCGCCTGCCCGGCCTGCTGTGTCACCACGAGTTGGTTCTCCAAACGGGAAACGGTGGACTGAAGGGCAGCCACAGCCTGGTCGACCTGGTCCGGGTCGTACCCCCTGCGTACGGTGTCGAAGTTCATCTGGCTCATCTACGTATCCTGCGCTTCCTGTTGTTCTTCGTTGCCGTCTAGGCCACTTTGGGTGGGGTTTACGGAAATAGGTACTGCCAAGGCTTCAACGACAGCCGAGATGCTCGCTATTTCGGCTGCAAGCATCTCCCTTTGCTTTGCGAGATCGGAGGTTTCTGCGAGAGCAGTCCTCCGCACATGCTCCGCATCTTCTTGGACGCGTTCTGCGTGCGCTCTCGCATCGAGTAGCGTCTGGATCGCTTCGTCGCGTGTTTTGTGGGAGAACGCGAAGGTCTCCTCCCGTAGCTTCTCAAGGTCTTCCGCGGCGTCTGCTCTTAGCTGCTCGCTGCGCGCCTGTGCATCCGCTAGTAGCCGTTGGCCGCGCTTCCGGATGCCCTCCGCGTCGATTTCGGCTTCCTGTACCAAACTGTTGCCAGTCTCAGTTGCCCGCACGACTATCTGGTCTGCTTGCTTCTTTGAGGCCGCGAGGGTCTCAGAAGCCTCATTTATCAGGTCTTGGGTGCGAGCACGGGCGTCCTGCAGCTCTTTGTGGAGCTGTTGACGGTGTTGCTCAGCACGTTCGCGTGACTCCGCGGCCGCTTGCTCCCGCAGGGCGTTCATCTCCCGCTGAGCTTCTTCCTGGAACAGCTGGGCCTGCTTCTGAGCGTCCTCTAATACAGCCGAGGCCGCCAAGCGCATGCTGTCAGCTTGTCGCTCAGCGTCCTCCAGGAGCAGGCGGTGTTTCTCTTGTGCTTCGGCCGCTTGTTGCTTGGAGTCCTGATGGGCAGCAGCGACCACGTTTTCCGCTACCTGCTGCGCCCTATCCAGGACTTCTTCAACCTGCCTTTCGGCATCGTTGAGCCTCTGCTTGGCCTGCCCCTTGACGAAGTCGGACTCTTGATGAGCGGCGGCGAGCACTGCGTTTGCCTCTTTCGCCGCTGACTCTTGAGTTTCACGAACCTCACGGTCGATCTTGTCAACCTGGTCGAACGCGGCTTGGCGGAGATCGGCCGCATCTCTTTGTGCGGATTCGAGGATCTGGGCTGCTTCCGATTCGGCGTCCGCGATCTTGCGGGTCGCATCCTGCTCTGCTTGGCGCAGCAGCTCGCCAGTGCCTGCGACCGCATCGTCATAAGCGCGTTGCCCATCCGATCTTGCTTCAACGATGAGCCGGTTCTTTTCAGCCAGCGCAGCCTCAACGATGGTCGCCGACTCTTCACGTGCTGCTTGAATAGCCTGCTCTGCTGCTTGTTCGGCCTCCTTGGCGCGCTGGTGGATCTGCGCTGCGGCGTCCAGTTCTCTTTGGGCTTCCGCAACGATTTCGTCAGCCTCCCGTTGACGCGCCGCCGAATAGACATCGGCGTCACGGCGGGCCTGGTCCGCAATTTCCTGAGCTAGCTGAAGAATGCGTTCGGCTTCCTGAGCAGAGCCTGCCCCGGGAGCCTCTTCAACATCCATTTTCCACAGCCTTCTACTCTGGCGGCCAGAGCCCTAGAGCGGAGAGTAAGGGATTCGAACCCTTGGTGCCTTTCGACACAATGGTTTTCAAGACCATCACCTTCGGCCGCTCGGTCAACTCTCCCGGGAATAGAGTCTACTTCCCAAGCCGTAAGTTGTGGAGCCCAAGACGCCGCTACTGCCTCCAGCTGAAGAGTGGCTGCTCACTACGAGAGAACCGGCGCTTGCTTTTAACCAGCCGAGGCGGGACACCCGAAGGCTTGTCCAGCAGCCCCCGCCCAATCGCCGCACCGACCGGCGGCCACAGCGGCACGCGCGAGGCCAGCAGTGCCTGGATCGGGTGGTAGATGTCCGGCCGGCTTGGAATGGTTCCCTCAGTTGGCTCGTTGTGCGCGTCGAGCACGCGTGCTAGAACACCTGTCTCGAGGAGCAGATAGTCGTTCAGGTAGTCCACCCAGGTTCGGTAGGCGTGGTCGTAAAGCTCAACGTCCCCGCTGTTTCCCCCGTCATCCAACACAGCCTGACGAAGCGCAGCTGCGGCCGCAATGCCTTCGCTCACAACCCACTGTAAGTGCTCGGTAAGGACCGGTTCTCCCGTCAACGTCGTCGTGTAGAGAAACCCTGGAGTGCCACCTCGCCGCCACCCGTCGGTTCGGGCTCGGTCGAACAGCTGTGTGCTGCCGTCAAGGATGTCCCATTCCTCCGGGAGTCCAAACTCTCGGAGCGCCCCACGGTACTCGACCCCAAGCCGCGCAAGCTCAAGGCCGTGACCGATAACGACACCGTACGGGTAGTGGGGCGTGTTCGGGGCGTCGATGTTGTAGTCCGGTTGTGGCGACCAGTTCTTATCAAAGTGCTCCGGGGTGCGCCACCCGAACTTCTCCGCCTCCGCGTAGGCCAGCTGCAGCATCCGGCCTGCTCTCAGGATCCAAAGGGGCTCATGGATTGCCTCGGCAGCCGCAAGGTACGCCTCAGCGGAGTGCATAAGGGAGTTGAGCCCGCGGTAATCGTTACCCTCAGACCAATCACGCGAGTACCGGTCTGCGACCGCACCACTTTGCTCTTCCCACCAGTGCTCATCCTGATTCGCGAGAGCATCCCGTAAAAGCTCCACAGCTCCTGGACGGTTGGCTGTGGCGGCTGTTGCGGCAGCCAAGATCAGGAAGGCGTGCGCGTACTGCCACTTGTCATCCCCACCATCAGCCCAAGGGAGGCCTGCTCCATCAGCAGCGGGTGCGTGCTCGATCGCGGTGAACCACCCGCCGTACTCCCGGTCTCGGAAGTACGTCTGCATACTGCGGATCCCGTGGTCGCAGTAGCGCCGACAACCTGGTATCCCAAGCAGCGTCCCAAGCGAGTAAGCGAAAGTCATCCGTGCAGTTATAGCGAGGTCCACCGGTCGGTCCGTGTCAAGCGAACCGTCTGCTTCAAAGTAGCCGTAGCCGGTCGGTGCAAGCGCCGCATGCCCGTGCACCAGCAGCGCCTGCATCTGGTTTGATAGCCATCTGTTGTGTTCGATTGAGCCTATCCAGCTCATAAGTCCCCACCCTTAGCGTCTTTGCCCCGCGGCGTCCAAGCTAACCGTCGACCTAAGCATAGGAGTTCCGCGAGCAAGACGTCGACGCCCGGACATACTCGATACCACTACCAGTACCCTAAAGGCATGTTTGTGTTTGAAGCGCAGTCCGACCAGCTGGGCGACGTCATCGACGTGGTCGGTGAAACGGTCGGAGAAGTCCCCTGGGTCGTGGTGTTCATCTTGGTCGCCATGATCGTCTTAGGGTTGGTCCTGGTGGTAACCCGGATCCGGGCGAACGCGAGCTCTCCGGACCACAAACCACTGACTGAAGAGGGGCGCGGTAAGAACTAGACCCTCTCAAGGATCGCCTCGATCACTGCTGCAGCGCCGTCGTAGTCAACGGGGCCAGTCGTGGCGTCCGCGGCGGCCTTCACGACCTCGGATGCCCCGCCCATCGCTACCCCGTGCCCGGCCCAGGACAACATCTCAATATCGTTGGTGCCGTCACCTAACGCAACACTCCCCTGGGCTGGTACACCCAGTAAGTCAGCTAGCTCTTGGAGTCCCGTTGCCTTAGAGACTCCAAGAGGGCAGATGTCAGCCCACGCGGTCCAGCCGACGGCGACCGAAACGCTGTCAAGAGTTAGTTGGCTAAGGGCGGCATCAAAGTCGTCACGATCCATCCAGGGGGCTCGTGCGACCATGCGTGGCGTCTCCGAATCAAGGAGCTGATGCACCGGCACGACTCTCTGCCTCGAGAGAAGCTCGCCCACAGGGAACCTTTGGGTGACAAGCATCCCCTCCACGCCGTCGTCTATTCCTAAGAGGAGTCCAGGGAGCGCCTCCAGCAGGACCCTCCCTGCTTCTTCGGGATGAAAGCGGTGTTCCGCCAGGATTTCTGGTTCATAGCCGGGGTTGCTAAGGGACTCTGAGCGGGTCCAATGGACGGTCTGAGCACCGTTCGAGGAAACGGTGTAGCCGTCCGGTAGTTCCAGCTCGGTGAAGACGGGACGGGTTCCGTCGATTCCTCTTCCGGTTGCAATCACCACGTTCACGCCGGCTTCGAGTGCTTCGTGCATCACGCGCCGAACACGGGGGCTGGCACCTTCCGGCAGCAGAAGCGTCCCGTCAACATCCAATGCCAGCATGATTTTTGAAGCCTCGCGTGGCAGGTGGTCCGGAAGTGAGGCGCGCGCAGCCTCTAGCTGTTCCTGGTAGGGGACTGCCGGGCCTTGGTGCGGGGGCGGGACCAGAAGAGTGTTGCTCAAAACCTGCTACCTAGACTTCCCTCAGCTGACGCTGAGTACTTTTTGGCCGCCCAGGTAGGGCCGGAGCGCCTTTGGGACACGGACAGATCCGTCTGGATTTTGGTGGTTCTCCAGAAGGGCGACGATCCAGCGAGTCGTCGCGAGAGTCCCGTTAAGTGTTGCGACTGTTTCAATCCCATTTTCGGTCCGTTCGCGCACCGATAGCCGCCTTGCCTGGAAGGTGGTGCAGTTGGAGGTGGAGGTGACCTCCATCCAACGGTCCTGTGTTGGCAGCCAGGCTTCGCAGTCAAACTTTCGGGCGGCCGACGAACCAAGGTCGCCCGTTGCCGTGTCGATCACCCGGTAGGGCAGCTCCACTTTTGCGAGCATCTGTTCTTCCATGTCCAAGAGGCGCTGGTGTTCCGCCTCGGCGTCTTCAGGTTTGCAGTAGCAGAACATTTCAACCTTGTTGAACTGGTGGACTCTGATGATCCCGCGGGTGTCGCGCCCGGCAGCACCAGCTTCTCGGCGGTAGCAGGTTGACCAACCGGCGTAGCGCAGAGGGCCCTTCGAAAGGTCGATGATCTCGTCCTTGTGGAATCCCGCCAGCGACACTTCGGAGGTTCCAACCAGGTATAGGTCGTCTTCTTCCAAGTAGTAGATCTCATCAGAGTGTTCACCCAGAAAACCCGTTCCCGCCATGATTTCTGGTTTCACCAGGGTCGGTGTGATCTGCAGGGTGAACCCGTTCTCGGTCGCCTGGTCAACGGCCATGGAAAGCAGTGCCAGTTCAAGGCGTGCGCCCACTCCGGACAGGTAGTAGAAACGCGAGCCGGAGACTTTCGCACCACGGACCATGTCAATAGCGCCCAAACCCTCGCCAAGCTCAAGGTGGTCCCTCGCGGTGAAACCTTCCGCTTCAAAGTCTCGAGGCTTGGGGCCCTCGTGGCGTAGAACCTCAAAGTCGTCAGGGCCACCGACCGGCGCTGCCAGGTCAACCATGTTTGAGAGCCTGTAGCTGAGTTCTTTCGTGCGTGCTTCGAGTTCGGAGGCCTGTTCTTCCGCAGCTTTCACCTCCGCAGCGAGCGCTTTCGCGGCTTCTAGTGCTACGGGGCGCTCTTCTTTGGAAGCCTTGCCAATGCTCCTGGAGACTTCTTTCTGCTCCGCGCGGAGGGACTCGAATTGCTGCTGTTTTGCTCTCCACGCCCGGTCAGCAGCCAGAACTTCGTCAACAAGGTGGGTGTCTTCGCCGCGCCTCCTCTGCGATTCACGAACCAGGTCGGGGTTTTCACGAAGCAGCCGAATGTCAATCATGACGCAATGGTAGCGCCAGGCGCTCTGACCCCAACCTCGGGTCGAGGGAGATTCCGGCTACCCTCGGACCCATGGAGCTGCTCACCGTCTTCACATGGCTTGGAATCGCAGTGCTACTGGTCGCAGCCGTGGTTGCCGTTGTGGTCCTGCGGCGCACGCACACCGAGCAGTCAAACCCGATCGACACAGCGAAGGCCCTCGCAGTAGCGAAAGCCAGTGGCATCCGTTCACTCGGTCGGGTGTGGGTCGTTGTTAACCCAACGAAACCACCGGACCTGGCACTTTTCAAAGAGGAAGTCGACGCTGCCGTAGTAGCGATGACCGGCGAGCCGGCCTCCTGGATTGAAACGAGTATCCAGGACCCCGGGACCGGGCAGGCGATCACGGCTCTCAAGCACAAACCAAAGGTTGTGATAGCAGCCGGAGGGGACGGGACGGTGCGTGCGGTTGCGGCGGGGATGGCACACTCGGGGGTCCCAATGGCACTGCTGCCGATGGGTACAGGGAACCTTCTCGCCCGCAACCTTGGGATCCCGCTGGAACTGGACGCGGCTCTTGGAACGGCTCTCTCTCCCGTTTCTAGGAGGATGGACCTTGCCTGGCTGAAGGCGGGGTCAGTTGACAAGGCCTCGCAGCTCCCAGCGGAAGGCATGTTGCTTCAGGAGGCGGACGCAAAAAGCGTCCGCAGCCTGCGCCCAGGTGCGGTTGAGCCGAGCCGCGACGAGTACGCTTTCACAGTCATCGCCGGCGTTGGCTTCGATGGTCAGACAATGGCGGACACTGACCCGAACCTAAAGAAGCGGATCGGCTGGTCCGCGTACGTGGTTGCTGCAACCAAGTCTCTGCGGCGCGAGCGGATGAAAGCGACGGTCACTATCTACAGGGACAGGGAAGAAAAGACCTACCGCCCCAAGTGGCGTAGGTCTCTGCCTGCAGCGCTGGAAGAAGCAGTGCACCAGTCTCACACTCTCGGCGCGGAGCAGGGCGTGCTGCCAGCGGACGAGTCGGATGAGACCCGCGAACGCACGAAGCTGCAGGCACGCACCATCCTCTTCGCAAACTGCGGGGTCCTGCCTTTCGCAGTGCTAGCCCCGGATGCTTCTCTGGATGACGGCAAAATGGACGTGATCACTATTGACACTCGCGGCGGCCTGCTCGGGTGGGCGCTGCTTTCCGCGAAGGTGTTCGGTCAGAGCGCGGGACTGAAACCGGTCAACGTGAAGAACGACCCGGGAATGATTCAGTTCAGGCAGGCTGGGGCTGCTCGGGTTGACCTGGCCAGGGCGCAACCCATTCAGGTCGATGGCGATCCTATCGGTTCTGCACGGACTGTCCGCGTTCGCGTGGATCCCGGCGCCCTGGTGGTGCGTGTGCCAAGAAGTTCGGTAGAAGCGCCGGTCGACGCGGGTCAGCCTGCGACGTCCTGAAGCCACTGCCGGGCTTCAACAAAGTCCTCGTCCGTGGTTCCTTTTCTGACTTCGGCCCTGACCCCGTCAACCCGAGGATAGGACCCCAGGAACGTAACTTTAGGGCAGGTGCGGTGCAGACCCACAAGCGCAGCACGAACCCGTTCTTCGCTGACGTGCCCGGCAATATCGATTGAGAAGGCGTAGTGTCCCAGAGCGCCGCCGAGCGGTCGGGATTCGATGCGAGAGAGGTTGACTCCGCGGACACTGAACTGTTCCAGCATTGAAAGCAGAGCCCCCGCTTCGTCGTCCGGCAGGGCGACCTGGATCGTAGTCTTATCGGCACCGGTTGGGGCCGGGGTGGCCCCAGGCCTAGAAACCATGACGAACCTGGTCACCGCCCCCGGATTGTCAGCGACATCTTCTTCAAGTGCGACCAAGCCGTAGCGATCGACAGAAGTGGCGTTGCAGAGCACCGCCTCAAACGGAAGCTCAGCATCTTTGTCAGCCATGCTGCCTAGAAGTTCAGCGGCTGCAGCTGTGCTTGTCGCGGGCACGTGCGTCACCCCGGTCAGGTTCGTTTCCGCCCAGGTGCGACACTGAGCCCACGCGTGCGGGTGCGTCCCAATGCGAGAGACGTCTTCCTTTCTTGTTCCTGGCAGCGCCGCAAGGACGAAACGCACCGGCACTAAGACCTCGGCAACGATCACCAGGGAGTCACCGCGAGAGAGCGCATCAATAGTGGCGTTCACGCCACCTTCAATCGAGTTCTCTATGGGGACGACGGCGCGGTCTGCCAGTCCCTCACGCACCATCTCGAGGGCCTGCGAAGCTGAGGTCGCCGGCACCAGCTTCGCGCCGGCAGGCGCAACTTTCCACACCGCCTGCTCTGTGAACGTTCCAAAGGGGCCTAAGAACGCGATTTCAAACTTGTCGCTGCTTGGTGGGGGCCCAGGGAAGTTTGTCGCTCCCTGATCATGTTGCCTTTCCTCAAACACGTCCGTCCTCTTCTCCTGGGTTCAGTCGCAAGCGGTGATCTCATACAGGCGCGCGTCCCCTGCGTCCTCGATGAGTCTGAAACCGCTCTCAGTGTCAACCTGATACAGGCCTGGCACCCGTTCCGACCTGAGCTTTCCGTAATAGTAGCCGTCGGGGGCTTGGAAAAAATGGGTGATGCCCTGATCCTTTAGAACCTCGCAAACCTCAGGGTTGGAACCGATTTCGTTGAAGTGGGCCACCAGGAACTCTTGGGCGTCACGGTCGGCGTTAGCAAGGGTGAGCTGCGGAAAGTACGCCACGCGCTGCCCCAACATTTGTGAGTAGGCCGCGCCGGCTTTCGGGTCGCCCAGAACCACAGCGTCTTCAGGGAGCAGATCCGGAAGGGCGGACATCATGTCCAGCACGCGTTGGGAGGCCATCCCAGGCTTTCCTAGCTGCTCGGGGTCCGTGACGGACGCGAAGGCCGCCGTCCGTCCTACCAGTCCACCAAAACCGGTGAGCAGGAGCAGTGCAGCTGCGAGGGATGCGGGTCCGTAGCGTCCCAAGCGGCTCCGGACCAAACCTGCGAGCCACTGGAAACCCAGTGCCGCGAGGATGACCAGAGCGAGGGACATCGGTTCCATGATTCTTCTGCCGTCCGAAAACCAGGGGCCGACAAACCACTTACGGACAGCCCAGTTGGGCCCGTAGGCGAAGAAAACGAGGACGAGGAAGAGCACGTACGACCAAATGGGCCACGCTGCAGGGGCGTGCTCACCGGGCCACTTTACCGTCGTTGCGCGCCCGCCACGCACCCTTGCTACCCAGACGGATCCGGTGAGTGCTAGCGCAACCGCTGTTCCGACGGTTAGTGGCACTCCCCAAGACGCCGGGAAGGGGGGAACCGGGATAAGGGTCTGCGAAAATGCGGTCGCAAGTCCCACCCCGGACCGGTTGTAAGAGCGCATGGAGGCTACTTCGGGCGTCAGCATCACGGCCGTTAGGACCAGGATGGCGGCAACGCCTGCAACCGCTGTTCCCAGAAGCAGGACGGGCTTGTGGTTCTTCTTTGCCCAGACCACCAGTTGCACCATTCCCACAATGGCTGGCGCCGCTAGGAAAACCGTGAGGTTGAATGCAATGACCGGGTGTGCCTGCACGCCACCCCAAAGGGCGACGGCAAGCGCTCCAGCTTGAATGAGCCAGACACCCCAGGTTCCGTGTTCGCTCTCTCGCAAGAGACGGACCAGTCTTCGGCCAACAAGGAGCGCTAGCCCTGCAACGCCCGGCATAAGGGCAACGGACATTGCGTTTGGGGTTTGCGAATACGCGCCCAGAGCATCCGCCGGCATCGAAGGTAAAACACCGGCAATGACCGCTGCCGCTGCTGCTGCGGGCGTGAGCCCGTAAAGGAAGTAGACGAAGGCTGCGGCGCCAATAACCCAGATCGCCATCAGAGCTAGGGCACTGGCGTTGCTTGCTAAGACAGTCGTTGGCCCGGTTGCGAAAAGCGCGGTGAACGCGTGCCAGGCAATGGGGTACTCCTTCGAGAGGCTTCCCCCGAAGTTGTGCGCCAGACCTGGGCCCGGAGCAGCAATTCCGTACTGGGTGATGCCCCAGACCCCGTTCATGTGGAAAGTGGGGTCCCACTGCTGAATGGGGTTGCTCGGCTTTCCTGCCAGCATCATCGGCAATGCTGCTAAGCACCAACCAATGAACCCGGCGGCAACCAAGGGTGCCAGCCGGCGAACAGAAGACCTGGTCGGCCTGCCACGCCGCAGCAAGTGCAGCAACGCGCCAATCGCGCCGGTGGCAGCCAAGACCGGCAAGACGGTAGAGCCCGACCACGTCCATCCAGCTTGGTACCAGAGAAGACTCAGCGCCCAAACCAGAGACGTCGTGATCGCAGGAGAAGCTGCTAGAGCGAGCGCTGGGGGTACGCGGACCAGACGCAACCAGAAGTAAGAGCTGCAGGTCCAGAAGATAACCATCCCGCCAATGAGTGGCAGTAAAGGCGACCAGGCCAACAGGTCCCCTAGGTTCACTGGTCGCTGCCTACAGACTGAGGCGCGGGGGTCTTTGATTCCCGCCTCTTGTGAGCGAAGTATTCAAAGACCATCGGAAGCACTGAAACGAAGACAATCAGAATGATGATCACCGAGAGGTTTTCATGGATGAACTCAACCTCCCCCAGTGCCGCACCAAGCCAGGTCACGCCGCCTCCCCAAAGCAGGGCACCCAGGGTGTTGAAGAGAAGGAAACGCGGGTAGCTGAAGCGCGCTATCCCCGCGGCGAGCGGCACGAAGGTTCGGACGAAAGGGATGAAGCGCCCGATAATCAGGGCGCGGCCACCGTAGCGGGCAAAAAAGGATTCTGCCTGCACCAGGTATTCGGTTTTCAGAAAGCGCGCGTCTGGTTTGAACAGAGAACGCCCCCAGCGGTGGCCGATCCAGTAGCCGACCTGTGCTCCGGCGAAGGCCGAGACCAAAATCACCAGGATCAAGACCCACATGTTGAGGCCGAGGGCGATGTGGAGGAGCCCCGCCGCGAAAATGAGCGAATCCCCCGGGAGGACAGGAAACAGAACGCCCGACTCAACGAAGACGATGAGCGCAACACCAACCAGCACCCACGGTCCCATGGAGATCAGCAGGTCACTTGGATCCTTGAACCAGCCGATCACGATCTCCCACCAGCGCTGGTCTCCACTGTTTGCCGCGCTCGCGGCAAAGGATGTCAGAAGGAGTGGGGTTCGAAACACGCGCAGGTCCTATCAAAAGGGCAACTCACCGGGCTGCGCTGTGCGCGCCTTTGCCTAGCTTATATGGGGCCTGCGTTCTGGCTAGGGCGTCAGCCAAAATGCCTGGCATCTCTCAAGAGCGGGCTAAGCGCTGGGTCCCGCTGACCCCATTAGGCTAGGACCATGGCCGAACTCGACCCCTCCCGCGCCCCTCTAGGTCCCGCGGACAAGGACGCCGCGTTCGAACTGGACGAAACGGAAGTCGACTCTCAGGCTCCCGAAGCCTCCCCTATCAGTTTCGGTGGCCTTGATTTGATTGCGGAGCCGCGGCTCACCGGACCAGTGCTGGTGTCCGACCGAATCCCTGCCCGACAACGCAGGGTTGAGGACGCTGTTGAGGCTGTTGCGGCCCTCGGAGCGGTCGCGCTCGTGTTGCTAATAGGGGTTTACGCTCAGTCAACAACACAGGGCGTGGCGGACGACTTCCGGGCTGCGTTTGGGAACGTCATCAGAGACATCCTCTTCCTCCCGTTCTCCGTCCTGGAAGGCTTCTTCGTGATCGCCGCCCCGGTTGCGCTTGTGGTGAGTCTGCTCAGGCGGGCCGAATACTCTTCGATCATCCACACGGTGCTCACCGGAGTCGCTTCTGCGTTGGTTTCCTGGGGAGTCGTTCTCACAACCCCCTATTTGCCGTCGTTCCTGAAGGACTCCCTGGTCATTTCCACGCCGACTGGAGAGCTCAGCACAGTCAACTTTGTTTTTGTTGTTCTTACCGCCATGCTCACCGTTGCGGGCACGGCCAGCAGCAACGCTGTCATCCGGTACTCGTGGTGGGGTGTTTGGGTCCTCCTCCTATTCTCTTTGATCCGGGGTGCAGGAACTGTTCCCGGGATGTTTCTCACCGTTCTTCTAGGACGCTTGCTAGGGACCCTGGCGCGACTGATTGCAGGTTTCAACGATGGGCGCGCCGGCCCCGCTGACCTGGTGGAAGCCTGCCTTGAGATCGGACTGCAACCCAGCCGTATTGTTCGAGTCGACCTGGACACCACGGCCGAACCCCTAGAGACCTGGAGGGTAGTAGAGGGAAGCGGAGCGCCTGATTCAAGGCGGGGACAGATTCACCCGCCTCTCGTGGTGGGGTCAGCCGACAGCTCTGAGTCTGAGTTCCAGGTGACACCGCAGTTTAACGCCGGCCGCGGGCGACTATACCAAGCGTGGATGCAGGACGGGCGGGTCTTGGATATGCACGTGTCGGATCCGGACGTTGGTTTCGCTGCAATGGCGGACGATGTTTGGCAGAACTTCCGACTTAAAGGGATCTCGCGCTGGGTTTCGCCGGCGATCAAGCCGAATGCGGAACGCATAATGCTCACCGCCTCGGCCGCTGCTAGGACGGGTGTGCGCACCTCCAGGCCGGCGGGGCTCGCAGAAGCGGGCACCTCGGTCGTCGTCTTCTGGGAAGTTCTCCCTCCGGTCATCAGTCTTTACCAAGCTTCGCAGTGCGACATTGAGATCAGCGACGCGATGCTCGACCAGTTCTGGGAACAGTTGCACGTTGCACACAACGCAGGCATTTGTCACCGCAATATCGACATTGAGTGCCTCCGGATTGATGAGTCCATGAGTCCTTGGATCCTCGACTGGAACCACGGTGACCTTGGGGAAGGCGGTCTAACACGCCTAATCGATTGCGCGCAGATGCTGGTCTACCTGTCTTTGGTGGCGGGCCCGGAACGGGCAATCGCGTCTGCGGAGAAGCAGCTGGGTCGAGCTGAGCTTCTTTCCACGGGGCTGGCGCTGCAGAGTGCGGTGCTCCCGCGTGCGCTGCGCCACCTGGCGCGCAAAGAGGACTTGCTAGGGAAGCTGCGCGACGAAATGTCTCTTATTGCCCCCACCGCGCAGGCTCCGGAGCCGATCAAGGTAGAGCGTTTCTCGGTGCGCACCGTCCTAATGACGATCCTTGCAGCTGCCGCCCTGGTCGTTTTGTTCGGCAGTTTGAACTTCGACGCCGTGGTGGACGCCGTGCAGCACTCGAACCCCTGGTGGTTGGTGCTCGCATTTGCGCTAGGGACCTTTACGTGGGTGACTGCTGCGATCCCCCTGGTTGCTTTCTCTCCGAAGAAGATTGGCCTGCGTGACACGACTTTGGCGCAGATGGCAGCGTCGATCGTTGCTCTTGTCGCTCCCGCAGGAATCGGCCCTGCCGCGGTGAACCTGCGTTACCTGAACAAGAAAAAGGTTGCGACACCGGTGGCTGTGGCAACAGTGACCCTGGTCCAGGTCAGCCAGTTCTTGACCTCTGTGATTCTCTTGCTGATCTTGGTTGTTGCGACCGGGACGTCTGTGCAGATCAACTTGCCCACGCGGGCTCTGGTCTGGATCTTCGCTGCTATTGCCACAGTTGTTGCTGCCGCCTTCTCGATTCCGAAGCTACGCCGCTGGGTGGTCGCAAAGGTCCAGCCAGCCTGGAACCAGGCGTACCCGCAGTTGCTGTGGATCCTGGGGCACCCGAAGCAGCTGGCCATTGCTTTCGGGGGCAACGTGCTGATGAACCTCAGCTTCATTTCAGCATTCGGGGCTGCGCTGGCGGCCTTCGGCTGGAGCCTGAACCCGGTGAGTTTGGCGATCACTTTCCTGGTCTCCACTGCCGTAGGTTCGGTGATCCCCACACCGGGTGGGATCGGGCCGGTGGAGGCTGCGCTAACAGCGGGCCTGCAGGTTGCGGGGATCCCGCCGGCCATCGCTTTGTCAGCAGCGGTCTCGTTCCGCCTAGTGACCTTCTACGGGCGCATCCCACTGGGGTGGCTTGCGCTAAGAAGGATGGAAAAGAAAGGTCTGCTTTAGTCTTTCTGGCCGGGTTGTTCGTGCCTGCCCTTGTAGTAGTCCGCCAGGTCCTCTTCGATGGCGTCTGCGATTCGCCCCTTCATGACAGGGGTTATCCAACTACCTTCATCAACCGCGCCCCGTGCCTGCTCCTCGTCCAAACCAAGCAGTTTGACCCAAACTTCCATGAGTTCGCGGTGGTAGGTGTGCCCGTGGCCGGCGGGCGCGAGCCCCCCAACCGGCAGGTCGGTCAGCACCTGGAGGTACGTGACAAGCGGCGTGTAGCGCATTTGGGGTGAGACGTCCGGCCCGACGCGCTCCCGCAGCCAATCCGGCTCTGAGAACGCCAGGTCTGGGGTGTAGAAGACGACGGGATCGGACGCGTGTTGCAGGAAGACGCTACGAGGGTAGTGCCAAGGTCCCAGGTCACGTCCGTACAGGTCCTTATCTAGCTGGCTGGGGTTGTTTGCGAAACGGATGTGCCGCCCGGAGTCAACGACGGGTGCAACCTCCGGGCTTCCACCCTGCCGATTTTCTGTCAAGAGCGAGGAAAGGCGCGACGCTTTCGGTGAACCCACCCAAAGTGCACCGTCGGTTCGTTTGATCAGGTCATCGGGAGAAGCGAAGGGTGCTTGTGACCCGTAAGCTCCTAGGGACTCGCCAGCGACCATGACCAGCGGGCGCTCGTCGATCGGAAGCTTCTCTACTTCTTTCTCAACTGCTTCAAAGAGGAGCGTGCCGGCTTCGGCGCACGTGCCAAGGTCAGACACCATCATCGCGGCTGAGAACAGGTATGAATACTGGACCGTAACGATCGCGCAGTCGCCGCGCGTCATGTATTCAAGGGGTTGGCAGACCCATTCGTCAACCCACCCAGACCCCGTTGCTGTGTAGACAACCAGGACCGCACGGTCAAAGCCGCCTGCCCGTCGCAGCTCGCTGACCGCCTCCTCTACTACGCGCTTCAGATCTTTTCGGCCCGGTGGGAGACCAACGTAAATCCGTACCGGTTCCATTGCTGGTTTTCCGGTGACTTCAGAAATGTCTTGAGCTGAGGGTCCGTGGCCTAGGAACAAGCGCCCTTGGCCCCCAATCGATTCCCACGGCGCCGAGGAGAACGAGGAACCCGACCGCTCGGGTACCTCAGGAGGACTCAAGTGAGCGTTTGATCGGGTGTTCAGCCCTTCCGCGACCTTCGCGAAGTAGGCCATGAACAGTTTGAAGACGACCTTGTTAGAAACAACCAGCACCAGGCCGACTGCCACGATCGCCGCGAGCACCCAGGAGAGGAACCAAGGAAGCCAGTGATCCAGGATCTCGGTGATCATCACGAAGATTCTCGTGAGAGTGTAGACGACCGCCATGCTCACCACGAACATCACGGCTGTGGCTACTAGCCCTAAGCAGTACTCGCCAATCCCCACCGGGCGGATGCCAACCAGAAGAGCAGCTTCCCTGGATGATCGATACGCCTTTGCAGAAGCCCAGACCACCCAGAGGGCGACCAGCACAACGCCGGTCCACTTTGCGTAAAAGAAGAGCTCTGGTGGCCCAGTTACGCGCAATCCAGTCGCCTGCGCCAGGAAGCCGATGCCGTTGCTGAGCCCCCAGCCAAGGGTGTAGCCCAAAGCGGTGATTGGCCCCGAGACGAAGCCGTGCCACCACCACCTTCTGGGTAGGAGGGATGGTGACGCCGAGATCGCGTAGAAAACCAGCCCCAGCATGACGCCGAGGAGGGAGGGTTCCATCACGCGCCGCCTCCCTGAACTCGGCTGACACCTGGTCAGCATTAACCAGATTATGGCTGCGTCCCGACCAGCGCAAAGGGGTCCTTATTTGAGGGTCTTTCTGAACGCCCACAGCAGGGTGCGATAGGGGAGGAGCACCTGCTCTCCGGGGCGGAATCCCAGGTGATCAATGAGGTACCAGCGCAAGTTGTTTTGCATCCGCCTTGCAACCTCTGGGCTGGAGCGTAGGTAGGAACTGCGCGTCTTCGCTAGCTCTAAGAGGTCCTCGACCGCAAGCTGGTGTTCCCAACTCCAAGCGTGCTTGGAAGAAAGAGAGAAGAAAGGACCCAAGAGGTCCCCTGGCACTTCTCTCAGCACGTCGCCGGAGCGCATGATGCGGCTGAGCCGGTGAACCCAAGGTTTTGAAACGTTAAGTTGGTTAGCCACCAAAAAGGCAATGCCCCCAGGTTTCAGGATCCGTTGAGCTTCCAGAGTGGCTCTCTCCTTGTCCAGCCAGTGGAAGCTGTCAGCCCAAGTGAGTGCTTCGGCTGAGTTGTCTAGCAGCCCGGTCTCTTCAGCAGACGCGGCAAGCACTCTTAGGTCAGGGTGCTCGGCCCAGGGCGCTCCGGAAAGAACGTCGCGCATCCCCTTTGATGGTTCTACGGCCACTACCTGGAAGCCGGCTTGCAGCAAGGGAAGAGAGAGCTGGCCGGTACCTGCACCTAAGTCAGCGATCCGGGCGCCATTCGGCAGGAAAGAGGCGATCGTTTCGGTGACCTCGGTGGGGTAGGCGGGCCGTAGCCGCTGGTACCTCCAAGCGGCGTCGCGATCGAAACCATCGTCGAAGGGGTTCCTCTTTTTCCCGCTCATACACCGAACCAGCGGAACGTCCCCGCAGAAACGGCGACTCCTATCGCAATAAGGGGGATGGAGACGCTCACCAGGAGCATCACAGCGTCGGCTTTGGTCAGGTTAGACTCCCGCGCCTGACTCCTTTTCCTGGTCGTTCCAAAGCCGCGCGCTTCCATCGTGGTTGACAGAACCCCTGCTCGGCGAATCGCGAAGGTCAGCAGAGACAGCGAGCCTTTCAGGAAGGCTTGGAAACGCCCGTCGCCGGAAGCTCCCCGCGACCGCCTTGCTCTTGCAAGAGCCTTCCAGTATGAAAGCGCTAAGGAGACCATGCGCATTCCTGCTAGAGCGGAGAGCACTAGCTTTGCGGGAAGATGCGCAATCTGGACAAGAGCGTCAGCCATCTGGGTCGAGTCGATCGTGGAAAGGATCAAGATGGAAGGCAAGCCCACCGCCAGGATGCGCAGCCCAATCGCAACCGCAAGCTGGATGGAGTTCTCACTGATGATCGCAGGTCCAAGCTGCCAGAATACGCGGCCACCCTCCGCGGCGTAGAGCAACATGGAGATCACCGCGAAGGGGGTTGCGAGCAGCAACGGCCACACCCTCTTGAGTACCTGCTTCGGGCTCATGCCTAGCAGCGGGAGCAGCAGCAGCTCGAGCCCTAGAGCGACCGCTGCACTCAGGGGGTCGATTGTCAGGATGAGGGGGAGCGTAAGGACAAACAGTCCGACCAGTGCAACAAAAGGGTTCACTTTAGATGCGGGAGGCCGTTCGCGACGCTGTTCTTCCTGCGCCCGTTTTCTGGTGCTTGGTTCCAGTCGCTGAAGCTCTCCTCCCATGACCTGGACGAACAGTTCATCGTGGGTCATCGATATGAGGGTCGTGCCGGAAGCGGCGAGTTCTTTTAGGAGAGACACCAGGGAGATCCAGGTGTTTCGATCCTGCCCGAATGTCGGCTCATCCAGGATCAACACTTGGGGCTCGTTGATCATGGCGGTTGCAACGGAGAGCCGGCGTTTTTCTCCTCCTGAGAGGCTGAAGGGATTAGCGCCGGCAAGATGGTCCAGGTGTAGCGCTGTCAGGAACCGGTCGACCTTTGCGGTCGGGTCGGTTTGAGGGTTTTTGAGTCTTAAGCCTAGCGCCAGCTCCTCCCGCACTGTTGAAGTGAGGAACTGGTAGCCGGGCTCCTGAAACACCATGGCGACTCGCCCAAGCAGGTCAGTGCTAGACCAGTCGTTCGGGTCAGGTGGCAGGTTCGCGCCCGCTTTGAGGGTTTCGCTTGCCAAGATCTGTCCGGAGACAGGTGGGAGGAGCCCCGCGAGCGTGAGGGCGAAGGTACTTTTCCCGACTCCGTTCGGCCCGACAACGCTGGTAACACTCCCTTCAGGAAACCTGTAGTTGAGGTGCTCGTTGATGATGGGTCCGTCTTGGGAATAGCCGACCGCCAGGTCTTCAGAGCTGATGACCGCTCCGCGGCTACTTGCTGCGGCCCGCGGCCCGGTGAGGTCGATCAGGGTGCTGGCGTTTTCTCCGGGGACCCAAACCCCGTCAGACCTGAGTTTTTCGCCGTGCTCTGCTAGAACCTGGTGAGCTGGGCCGTCGGCAATGATGGACCCCTTAGAGAGCACGATGATTCGGTCGACTTGGTCCAGCCAAGGCTCCAGGTTGTGTTCGACAACGACAAGGGTTGCGCCCGAGTCGGCGACGACTCTTTTCGTGTGCTCCCTCAGTTCCTGAGCCCCCTGGGGGTCAAGGTTAGCGGTGGGCTCGTCAAGAAGAAGCACCCGGGGTCTCATCGCTAGAGAACAAGCAAGGGCAAGCCTCTGCTTCTGCCCACCAGACAACTTGTCTGTGGGGTGGTCTAGCGGGAGGTCAAGACCCACCATCGTGAGAGCATCTTGCACCCGCCCCCAGATCTCGTCTTCAGGGACACCTATGTTTTCCAGACCGAACGCGACCTCGTCCCCAATGCGTTCCATAACCACCTGAGAAGCGGGGTCTTGCTGCACCAGGCCTGACCTACCACGGAGCGCAGGATCTGTAGTTGCCCTGCCAGCGACAGTCAAGCTACCCTCGGACTCCCCCTCTTCGGGCTCCAAAACGCCTGCCAGGGCGTGCAAGAGTGTTGATTTTCCAGAACCCGACGCGCCAGCCAAAAGGACTCGTTCGCCTGGCTGCAGGCGGAACGTGATGTCCTTCAACGCCCAGTCTTTCCGGCCCGTGTGGCGCCAACCCCAAGCCTCAGCGGCGACGTCCGACTCAAGTTCGCTCAGCTGGGTCACCCTTGCACTTTCAGACGCGGGTGGCATGTTCCCTCCCTGAGGCAAACCGGTTCAAAACCCCGGTTTGCGCCAACCCCTTCACCAGGACCCAGGCGAGCAGTCCGCCAAGGACCACCCCGGACAGGATCGAACTGCTCCAATAGATCGCTAGGAACGTGAACGACCTGGCGAAGTACCCGTGACTCACGCCCTCGAACAACATCGCTCCCAGGGCTGCGAGGCCGCCGGACAGTGCTGCCACCCCAGGCCCGAACTTCCGGTAGCGGAAGATGGCGAAGGCAAGTTCTGCCCCCGCCCCCTGAATCAGTCCTGCAATAACAGTTTCGACGCCCCACTTTGAGCCGATGGCCATCGAGATGACGGCCGCGAGCGTCTCAACAAAGATGGCCGCGCCAGGTTTGCGGATGATTAGCCCACCTAGAGGACCTCCCAGGTACCAGATCCCTGAAACCAGACCGCCAAGGCCCGGCAGGAAACCAAGAAGGGTGAACAGTGAGTATCCGACTTGGTTCCAGATCACCATTATCACGCCGACGGCAACGCCTAAAACGGCAGCAGTTACGATGTCGACGACGCGCCATCTGAGGTTGAGTGGAGTCATCAGGTCCTCCGCAGCTAGCAGTCAATGCCACGGTTTGCGCTTCCTCCGCCGGTGTTAGCCGGATCAGGTTCTACGGTCTGGGGTCTTCCCATCTCAACCCTTGCGGGTTCCCGTGGCTACTCGATCCTACGTGGCTTTGGGGGCGTGGATAGGGAGCGTGTCTGTGAGACCTACCGCCTATCATGGTAAAGGTGTCAAATCCACCGCAGGAATGGAGAGAGCATGCGAATTGGTGTTCCAGCGCAGGGACCCGATCAACCTTTAGTTGCAGCTACCCCCGACACGACGACGAAACTGATTAAGCTTGGCTACACGGTCGTTGTTGAAGAAGGTGCGGGCGCTGCTGCTAGTTACCCCGACTACCAATACCAGGATGCCGGTGCGGAGATTGTGGATCGGGACGCGGCTCTGGGCGCCGACATCGTGCTGGCCCTTGATGAGCCGACGCCCGCCGAGATAGCGAAGATTCGCCCCGGGGGGACGCTGATCAGCCGAATCGCCCCGGCCAGGCATCCTGACATCGTTGAGGATCTCGCGAAGGCAGAGATCACAGCGCTGGCCATGGACATGGTTCCGCGAATCTCCCGCGCGCAGGCCATGGACGTGCTGTCTTCGCAAGCAAACGTGGCGGGGTACCGCGCAGTGGTCGAAGCTGCCAACGAGTTCGGGCGTTTGTTCACGGGCCAGGTCACCGCGGCAGGCAAGATGCCGCCCGCGAAGGTCTACGTGATTGGTGCGGGTGTTGCTGGGCTCGCAGCGATTGGGACTGCGAGTTCAATGGGGGCTGAGGTTTCAGCCACCGACGTCCGCCCGGAAGTGAGTGAGCAGGTGGCGTCCATGGGGGCCCGCTTCGTCCCACTCCCCTCGGTGGAGCAGGAATCCACCGACGGGTATGCGAAAGCGCTAACGCAAGACCAGATGAAGCTTGCTAATGAGGTCTACGCGAAACAGTCTGCCGGTTCCGACATTGTCATCACCACGGCCAACATCCCCGGACGCACCTCCCCGATCCTGCTTGATGACGCCGCGATAGCAGCCATGGCTCCGGGCTCTGTCATTGTCGACATGGCCGCCGCGAACGGCGGGAATACAACGCAAACGGTGGCGGGTGAGCGCGTCGTCACCGACAACGGTGTCACCATCATCGGGTGGACGGACCTGGCCGGCAGGCTCCCCACCCAGTCTTCACAGCTTTACGCGCAGAACATTGTCAACCTTCTCAAGCTGATGACGCCGGAGAAGAACGGTGACTTGGTCCTGGACCTGGAAGACGAAATCGTCCGAACCATCACTGTTACCAATGCAGGCGAGATCCTGTTTCCCCCGCCGCCTATTAAAGTTTCGGCCGCACCTGTCGAAGCTACGGATGACCCCGAGGCCCACGCGGCAAGAGCCGCAGCTCAGGCAGCGGAGGCAGCCAAGAAGAAACGCAACAAATTCCTAGGGATAGCCGCAGGAGTCTTACTGGCGACTGCCCTGGTGCTTTTCACCCCGATCCTCGCCCTGGACCACTACATGGTGTTCGTGCTCGCGATCGTGGTCGGTTTCTACGTCATCACCGGGGTAGCTCACTCGCTACACACGCCGCTCATGTCGGTCACCAACGCTATTTCGGGGATCATCCTGGTCGGGGCGATCACCCAAATCGGCTCTGACAACCTAGCCGTGACAATCATCAGTTTCATCGCGATTGTCGTTGCTTCGATCAACATCTTCGGCGGGTTCAGAGTTACGGGCCGCATGCTGACGATGTTCCAGAAAGGTTAAGAATAGACAGTGAGTGCTCTTTCTTTAGTCCAAGGTTTCGGAGTCCTGCCCGCGGACGCTCTTAGCGTGTCTGATCCCGCTTACTGGACCATCCACGTCGTCAAGCTTGCTTACCTGTTCGCAGCGGTGTTGTTCATCCTGTCGCTTCGGGGGTTGTCGTCTCACGAAACCTCTCGCATGGGAAACAACTGGGGCATCATCGGAATGACCATTGCCCTTTCCGCCACCGTCCTGCTGGCGCTCTCTTCTGGCCCGGGCCGCGGAGTCCTTGTCACGGCGATCCTGATTGCGGTTGCGATGGGAATCGGGGGCGCTGTGGGTCTTTGGCGCGCAGCCAAAGTTGAGATGACGGGGATGCCTGAACTCATCGCTTTGCTGCACAGCTTTGTTGGGCTCGCCGCCGTGTTGGTCGGCTACAACTCTTTCTTAGCTCCTGACGCGCAAGCTCAAATGCTTGGAGGGTTCCACCTGGGTGAAGTGTTCCTGGGGGTTTTCATTGGAGCCGTCACCTTTACCGGGTCGATCGTTGCCTACCTCAAACTGTCCGGTAAGGTTTCTGGGGCTCCCCTGACGCTTCCTGGGAGAAACTGGTTAAACCTTGCCGCCATTGTCGCCTCTCTAGGGCTCATGGTGTGGTTCATCCTGGCCGGCCATTCCACCGCGGCCTGGATCCCCTTCGTCGCCATGACCGTCATCGCGTTGATCCTTGGCGTTCACCTGGTTGCCGCCATCGGCGGTGGGGACATGCCAGTGGTTGTCTCCATGTTGAACTCCTACTCCGGGTGGGCGGCAGCCGCAGCAGGATTCATGCTGGGCAACGACCTGCTAATCATTGTCGGCGCGCTTGTGGGCGCATCAGGCGCTTTCCTGTCCTACATCATGTGTCAGGCGATGAACCGTTCTTTCATCTCTGTCATCCTCGGTGGATTCGGGTCTGCTGACTCAACCACGGTGGCCGGTGGGGAAGACGGTGAATACCGGGAAGCCTCGGCGGAGCAGGTGGCTGCAATGCTGGAGGGCTCACGAAAAGTGGTTATCACCCCCGGCTACGGGATGGCGGTAGCCCAAGCCCAGTACCCGGTCGCCGAGCTGACTGAGGCTCTACGCAAGAAGGGAGTCGACGTCGAGTTTGGGATTCACCCGGTTGCTGGGCGCCTCCCGGGCCACATGAACGTGCTACTGGCCGAAGCGAAGGTGCCGTACGACGTGGTGAAGGAAATGGATGAGGTCAACGACGACTTCGGCGACGTTGACACGGTCCTGGTGATTGGCGCTAACGACACGGTGAACCCCGCGGCAGAAGAGCCCGGTTCACCGATCGCGGGCATGCCTGTGCTGAAGGTGTGGGACGCAAAGAACGTTGTTGTTTTCAAACGCTCAATGGCGACCGGCTACGCCGGGGTACAGAACCCGTTGTTCTTCAAAGACAACACGCAAATGCTGTTCGGGGACGCGAAGGATTCGGTTGACAAGATCCTGCAGGCCGTGAAGGTCGACGCCTAGAAGGGGCGGCTCACACCAGGTCAAACTCCACCTCAACCTCAACGGTTGCGTTGAGGGGAAGGGCTGCGACGCCAACGGCGCTACGAATGTGCGGGGCCCCAAACAGGTCCAGTAGCAATTCGGAGGCGCCGTTTGCGATTTCTGGTTGAGCGAAGAAGCCGTCGTCTGATGCCACGTACACCGTGACTTTCGTGGCGCGGGCCAGCTTCTCTGCGCCACCCGCAGCATTTGCAGCCGCGGCCACGGCGTTTAGTGCTGCCTGCCGGGCTGCTTTCTTTGCTCGCTTTTTCGTGACTGCAACGGTCCCGCAACGCCCTTCCGAGACCAGCTTCTTACCCTTGAACGGGAGCTGACCAGAAGTGCGGACCACGTTTCCTTGGACCGAAGCTGGGATGTAGGCGGCGACCGGGGTGGGGACTTCCGGCAACTCGATCTCTAGTTCTAGAAGTCTGTCGACGATGCTCATGTCTGCTCCTTCGCGGGTGGTTTCAACGCTTTCCAGGTTACCCCCGGTGGAAGCGCACTACCGGAGGACGAGGAAGCTGTGGCAGACGGCGGTGCAGTTCTCTGGCCGGGTGCGCTACCGTATAGGTGTAGTCACAGCTTTCAAGAAGTACTGTCCGGGAAGCCCCGCGGTGCAACAGAAAAAGTGTCACTGCCTCTGGTCCCGCCGGGACTGGTTGCAACCGCGGATAAGAAAAGAGAATTCCCGCATGTCAGATCCAGTAACT
>ERZ1031159.15-NODE-15-length-42711-cov-6.574573_pt1 | contig 42711 bp, 36 predicted proteins | sample MGYA00516706_ERZ1031159 | MGnify/ENA primary metagenome ERZ1031159 (study PRJEB33719, sample SAMN04262508) | wastewater metagenome | biome: rural village; feature: composting latrine chamber; material: composting feces with ash | place: El Salvador | collected... | reverse complement strand
CAGCCAGCCAGCGCAAGCGCTGACACAGCGAAAGCAGCGCCAATAGCGGCTAGCTTCCTCTTCGTTGTGTTTCCTCTCATTCTTTTTCGGGACCGCCGTTGCTTGAGGCTCTAGGAAACCCCAAGCAACGTGGCTAACACCTGGGCCACGCAGCCTAAGAGGACGGCGTCGCCGTCTCTAGAGCTGGTTCGGACCAGGAGGTCTTCATGGGTGCCGGGCAAAACCCTTTGTAACACAACGTCGCGGGTTCGCGCGGTCAGGGTGTCGTTTACGACGTCGGAGGGGCCGTCGAGGATGATCTCTGAGAGGTCAAGGGTGGCGACCAGTGGAGCGAGGGCCACACCTAGGCGTGACGCTGCGCCCAGCAGGACTTGCTGGCGCTCAGCCTCATCTTTGCCAGCGAACTCCTTTTCTATCGCCGGGACAGAGAGGTGGTTCTCGAGTGTGTAGTCCGGGTTGTATTTGGAGTCAAAACCACCCGTGGTGCCAACGATGACTACACCGAGTTCGCCTACTGAGTCCTGCGCGCCGCGGATCAGGTTCCCCCCAAGGATGACGCCTGCGCCGATGCCGTGGCCGATCGTGACCAGGATGAAATCATCGGTAGCGTCCCCGTAGAGCCGTTCACCCAGAGCGGAGAGGTTCGCGTCGTTGCCGACGATGACGGGAAGGTTGAAACGGTCTTGCACCTTCTTCCGCAAGTCCAAGTCGCTCCAGCGCAGGTTTTGGGCGAGCTTTACGGTTCCGTCCGCTGTCACAATGCCCGGGGTTCCGATCCCTATCCCCAAGATGGGTTTTTCGGCTTGCTCAACCAGCGAATCCAGCAGCCCGAAGAGGAGCTCTAGGGCTTCTTCACCGGTCTGGGAGGACCTTGCCACCTGGGCGCGCACCTTGACCTCTGCGTCAAGGTTGAGGAGGGCGCCACTGAAGTGCGTGTGACTGGACAGGTCTGCGGCAACCACAAGGAAGGAGTCGCGTGCAAGGTCAACCAGAATTGCGGGTTTGCCGGGCCCTGAGACTTCTTGTAAGCCGAGTTCCTCAACGTACCCCGCTTCCAGCAGTTGCGCGATAAGATCAGAAATCGTGACTTTCGCGAGTCCCGTGGTGCGCGATAGCTCAGCGCGAGACATTGGGCCGTTGTGGTACAGGACGCGCGTGACCAGCGACCGGTTGTGCTCGCGCGCGTCGCTTGGGAGCGCCCTCCCAGTCTTCCTACCGGCCAGGTAGTTGCGGGGCGAACCCAGGGGTGACCGTTGCGTCATCGCCGTCCTTTCCTAAGAGGCTTATACGGTTAGTAAACCAAACTAACTTATGTTTCGCAAGTTGAATCTCAGGGTTTCTTCACTTCCACTCGCGTACCCTTCGTTTGCCCCGGTCAGTGGCACTTCCGTTCCCTGGGAGGGCCGTCTTTGCCGCCTCCGCGTAAGCTTGAACCGAGAACTAAGAACGCTGGCGAGCAGGCGGGAAACAACGATGACTGGTAGGGGCGGTCGGCTACTGGGGCCGGCGCAGATCCGGGAGCTCGCGGAGCGTCTCGGAGTGAGTCCTACCAAAAAGCTGGGTCAGAACTTTGTCCATGACGCGGGGACCGTACGGCGCATTGCAGCTCTTGCAGGGGTTCGCCCTGGCGAGCAGGTTCTGGAGATTGGGCCGGGGCTCGGGTCTTTAACACTGGCTCTGCTTGAGGCAGGTGCAGCGGTCACGGCAGTCGAGATTGATCCCCGTCTAGCTGGCGCGCTCGAACAGACCGTGACCGAATACCTTCCCCAGGGGGCTGCGAGCCTGGTCGTCCTGAACCAGGACGCGCTTGACCTCCTTCCAGGGGAACTCTCCGCGCCTTCCGCCCTCGTTGCGAACTTGCCGTACAACGTTTCTGTTCCGGTGCTGCTCCATGTGCTCGCTGAGTTCCCTTCAATCCAGCAGGTGGTCGTCATGGTGCAGAAGGAAGTAGCGCAGCGGCTGGTAGCTCCGCCTGGTAGCCGCACTTACGGCTCACCGTCAGTCAAGCTTGCCTGGTACGGAAAAGCCAGGATGGCGGGGCGAGTCGGCCCCAAGGTTTTTTGGCCGGAACCCAACGTTGACTCAGCGTTGGTCGAGTTGGCGGTCCAGGCTCCTCCGGGATCCCCCGAGCTGCGGGAAGCAACGTTCGATCTAGTGGACGCAGCGTTCCTGCAACGCCGCAAGATGATCCGCTCTTCGCTACGCGAAGCGCTCGGGGGGGAAGCAGCGGCTGTAGAAGTAATGAAGGAGGCCGGGGTCGAGCCCACCTCGCGGCCAGAGCGCCTGAGCGTAGAGGACTTCATGCGCCTAGCTGAGGCCAAAACTCGCATCGGAGAGAGACTATGACTATCGCGTCGGCCCCCGGCAAAATCAACCTTGCGCTCCAGGTGGGCCCGCTTTGCTCTGACGGCTACCACGGACTCGCCAGCATCTTCGCCGCTTTGGGGTTGCGGGAGTATATCGTCGCTCGCGTGCGACGGGGTTCCCGCTTCCTCGTCCCACGCGTCACCACCCTGGTCTATGAGCCGTCACTGGACAGCCCCCCGAAGTTCGACTGGAAGGCGAGCGCTAGGTTCGCTGGAATGTCTCCTTCCGACAACCTGGCGTTCAAAGCCGCGCGGGCACTTGGCGGCGACGGGACGCTCAGCCTCACCATCCACAAGGTGTTGCCGGTCGCAGGCGGCATGGCTGGAGGCAGTGCGGACGCGGCCGCAACACTGGTTGCTGTCAACCAAGAACTCCGGCTGGGCCTATCAGCAGATGAACTCATGGCGGTCGGAAGAACCCTGGGTGCGGACGTCCCCGCTTGCCTCGCCGGCGGCATGTGCCTAGGGGAGGGGCGTGGGGACCACATCACCGCGCTGAGCGACGGAACGTGCAAGCCCAGCACGCGTAGCCTGTGGTGGGTCCTGGTTTTCTTTAGAGAAGGCCTATCAACGCCGCGGGTTTTCCAGAAGTTTGACGAGTTGGAGAAGGCGGTCGCCACCCCGGGCTACTCTGGGGACGTCTTGGAACGTTTCGCGGCCCTGGAAAGACCAAAGCAGCTGGAAGGCCTGATCCAAAACGACTTGCAGGAGCCCGTCCTGGCGCTTCGCCCGGAACTTGCAGAGGTTGGGGCAGCGCTGAGCGGCGCAGGCGCGCTGCAGTGGGAAATATCTGGAGCCGGGCCAACCGTGGTGGGGCTTGCCGCGAGTCAGCAGGACGCGTTGAGGATCGCGCGCTCCGTGGAGGACCTTGAACTTCCCGGCGTAACTTCTGTGGCAGTCACGTGGAGTGCCTCAAGGGGTGCAGCTATTGAGCGGGCCCTTCCCAGCTGGGCCAACGCGCCCGCTGGTTCGCGGGCCTAGAACTCGCCAGCGCCTGGCTCCGGCGCCGCCCTGTTGGCCTTTGTCTTCTGCTGGTCTTCTTGGATCAGCTCACCGATCATGTGCCCCCCGCTGGTCAGCAAGGCTTTCTTCCACGGCAGGACGCCTTCGATCTCAATTTGAATCGACATTGAAAGAATGGTTCTGATGACAACGATCATGCCCAGGATTAAAGCTTCATCGATTGAGGGCTTTGAAGTGATCGTTCGCACCAGATCCGCTGCAACCAGGATCTCAAGTCCCAGCAAGATGGCACTGCCCACCGTGACGCGTAGGACCTTGAACGCTGCAGCGCCGCCCTCATCCCTCAGGAGGGCGCGAACCGAAAGGACCCCGGCAATGACGAAGCCGATGACCATTGCGAAGGCCCCGAGCATCTCGAAGCCTGACGCCACAAGTGAGTAGACGGTCTCTAGAAAGGTGTCATCCATGCTGACATGTTAAGGCCAACACGGCCGTAGCGCCGGGTGTAGCTAGCTGAGAATCTCGCCAATCTCCAGCCACCGGTCCTCAAGAGCTTCCTTTTGTTCGGTAAGGGTCTTGAGCCCCTCAGCCAAGTCTGAGAGCCCTTCGTAGTCGCTCTGATCCCAAAGAGCCATCTTCTGGTGCAACGCGTCTATTTCACCGGCGAGCTTTGCGATCCTACGTTCGACAGAGGAAAGTTCTTTCCGGACCGCGTGCAGTTCCGCGCCGGAAAGTGCGACTGTGGCAGGTTCTTCGTTGGGCGAAGTCTTCGGCTCCCTTTCTGCAAGTTCAGCCTTTTCGCGCAGTTTCAGGTACTCGTCAACCCCTCCGGGGAGGTGACGAAGCTTGCCGTCAAGGATTGCGTACTGCTGGTCTGTGACCCTCTCTAACAGGTAGCGGTCATGAGAGACCACGATTAGCGTTCCCGGCCAGGAGTCCAAAAGGTCTTCCATGGCGGTGAGCATCTGGTGGTCTACGTCGTTTGTCGGCTCATCCAGCAAGATCACGTTCGGTTGCGCCAGAAGCACCAGAAGCAACTGGAGTCTTCGCTTCTGGCCGCCCGAAAGTTCGCCGACGCGTGCTGAGAGGTGAGCCCGCAAGAAGCCGAGGCGCTCCAGCAGCTGCGCTGGCGTCATTTCCTTCCCTTCCACCTGGAAGGTTGTTTTGGTGCGTGCCAGCACGTCCCTAACCCGGTCCGACCCGATGTCTTCCAGCTGGGAAAAGCGCTGGTCCAGAACCGCGATCTCCGCGGTTTTCCCTTGCTTCACGCGGCCGCTGGTCGGAGGTAGCGTCCCTGCGATCAGGCTCAGCAGAGTAGATTTCCCGGTCCCGTTCCCACCGATGATCCCTGTCCGCTCTCCGGGCGCTATCCGCCAGGTGACGTCTTGAAGCACCGGGCTCTCTCCGAAAGAGACGCTCACGTCTTCAAGGTCGACCACGTCCTTGCCAAGGCGTGCTACTGCTAGGCGCTCCAGTTCAATGGGATCTCTTGCGGGCGGCACGTCCCTGATCAGTTCGTTTGCGGCCTCTATCCGGAACCGTGGCTTGCTGGTTCTTGCCGGCGGACCTCGTCGTAGCCACGCCAGCTCTTTACGAAGAAGGTTCTGTCGCTTTGATTCAGTAGCTGCAGCAATTCGGTCCCGTTCCACGCGTTGAAGCACGTACGCGGCATAGCCGCCCTCGAACGGCTCGACACTTCCGTTGTGGACTTCCCAGGTTTCCTTGCAAACCTGATCCAGGAACCAGCGGTCATGCGTGACGACCAAAAGGCCACCTTGGCCCTTAGGCCAGCGGGCACCCAGGTGATGCGCCAACCAGGAGATGCCCTCCACGTCCAGGTGGTTCGTCGGCTCATCAAGGATGATCAAGTCCCAGTCCCCGACAAGAAGCGCAGCAAGTTCCACCCGACGGCGTTCCCCACCGCTCAACTCGGAGACTCTCCCGTCCCAGGGCAGGTCAGAGACGAGCCCAGCGATGATGTCCCTTGTTCTTGGGTCTCCCGCCCAAAGGTGCTCCGGGGTCACCCCGACAATACTCTCGCCCACTGTTTTGGACGGATTCAACTGGTCGCTCTGACTGAGCATGCCCAGGCGCAGCCCACCGCGCGTGATCACGCGGCCCGCCTGCGGTTCGAGCTCTCCAGAGAGCAGGCGCAACAAGCTTGTTTTGCCGCCGCCGTTGACCCCTACGATGCCGACGCGGTCGCCCTCCTCCACCCCGAGGGATAAGGAATCAAAGACGACTTCGGTTGGGTACTCCAGGTGCAAGCCCTCTGCGACCAGTAGGGGAGATGCCATTACTGCCTCTCGTCGCTCGCTTTTTCCGTCCCCAGTGTGGCACAATGACTGTTGCTTTTCCGCCGTGGTGTAATGGCAGCACAGGGGTTTTTGGTGCCCTTAGTCGTGGTTCGAGTCCATGCGGCGGAGCTCCATCTGGAGCGGACCCCTTCCCCACTTACGTCCAGGTGTTCATTGTCTAGCCCAGAATCCCGCTAAGGTTGAGTCGTTGCTGCTCGGCTAGCTCGTCGACCGAAGGGATCTGTCTTGAGTGGAATAGTCACCGCTGTCGACAAACGCTTAGTACTGGCCAGCGGTCGCGCCTACCCGAAGCTTGCACAGGACGTCGCAGCTGAGCTTGGGCTTGAGGTCATGTCGACTACCGCTTACGACTTCGCGAATGGGGAGATCTACTTCCGCTTCAATGAGTCCGTGCGTGGAGCAGATGTTTTCTTGCTGCAGTCCATGTCGGCCCCGACGAACAAGTGGCTCATGGAGCAACTGATCATGATCGACGCGGCTAAGCGTGCATCAGCGAAGCGGATCACGGCCGTAGCCCCTTTCTACCCCTACGCGCGCCAGGACAAGAAACACAAGGGACGCGAACCTGTCTCCGCCAGGCTCACTGCGGACCTTTACAAGACAGCAGGGGCCGACCGCATCATGAGCGTCGACCTGCACGCCGCCCAAGCACAGGGGTTTTTCGACGGCCCGGTCGACCACCTTTGGGCGATGCCCGTCCTGGTTGACTACGTCAAGACCCGCGTTGACCTCAGCAACGTAGCCGTGGTCTCGCCTGATGCGGGCCGCATCCGCGTTGCGGAGAAGTGGGCAGCGAAGCTAGGGAACTGTCCGCTTGCCTTCGTTCACAAGACCAGAGACATCACCAAGCCAAACCGCGCCGTTGCGAACAGGGTCGTTGGTGACGTGTCTGGACTGGACTGTGTCATCACAGACGACCTTATTGACACTGGCGGCACCATCGCAGAAGCCGTACGGGTCCTCTACAAGGCAGGGGCAAAGTCGGTGCTGGTCGCCGCGACACACGCTGTCCTTTCTGACCCGGCGCCCCAGCGCCTCGCGGGCTGTGGCGCAGTCGAAGTTGTCGTCACGGACACACTGCCTATCCCGGAGGACAAACGGTTCCCTGCGCTCACCGTGCTACCCATTGCCCCACTACTAGCCCGCGGCATCCACGAGGTCTTCGAAGACGGATCAGTCACCTCCATGTTCGACGGGGACGCCTAGGCAGTGAGCAAGGCAATAGTCCAGTAGCTGCTGGCTTTCAGGTTGCGCCGCTATGCTTTCGGTGTTGCCCCGGCGAGGGAGTGCAGTCTGCTCCGTGATCGACGTGGTTGGTTACCGCGACTTGCGGCGCCCGGTAGGCAAGATGGACCGGGCTTGGCCCGCAGAACGTGAAGAGGTAACACCAATGGCAGTAACAGATCTTTCTATCAAGGGCGTAGAACGTACCGAATTCGGTAAAGGCCCCTCAAGGCGGAGCCGCGTCGCAGGCAACGTCCCCGCAGTAATGTACGGGCACGGAATCGATCCCGTCCACCTTGACCTTCCGGGCCACGACATCTTTTTGATTGTCAAAGACAACGCGAACGCTGTCTTGAATGTTGACTATGGGAAGAAGAAGCAGCTGGCGCTAGTCCGTAACATTCAGCGTCACCCCGTTCGCCGAGACATCATGCACGTTGACCTTTTGGTCGTTCGTGCCGACGAAAAGGTGGAGGTTGAGGTCCCGATTCTGCTTGTCGGCGAGCCGATCCCCGGCAATCAGCTTCAGCAGGAAGAGTTTGCGCTACTCATCTCCGCTCCTGCGGTGTCTATCCCCGAAACCATTGACGTCGATGTTGAGGGGCTGGATGAAGGTGCTGTGGTCCGCGTAGAGGACCTGACGCTTCCCGAGGGTGTTGAGGCTTTGCTTGAGGGCGATCGAGACATCGTCTCTGTCACTGCTATCACAGAGAACGTTGTTGAGACCGAAGAGGACGCGGCAGCGGCACTTGAAGATGCGGTTGAAGAGGAAGCCGCCTCGGCTGAGGACGAAGACAGCTAAACAGAAGCAGCTTAAGAGAGCCCGCGCCAGGAATGGTGCGGGCTCTCTTCGTGCCGGATAGGGTTGCCGCAGGGGGGAGTCATGAAGAAATTGCACGCAATCGTCCCTGCCGGAGGTGCAGGCACCAGGCTCTGGCCCATCTCAAGGCAGGGGCACCCAAAGTTCCTCTTGGATGTCACGAAGTCGGGGTGGTCGCTGCTCCAAGAGACTGTGCTCCGCCTAGGCCGGGTTTCACAGTCCGTAACGGTCGTGACGGGTCTGAGACACCTCTCAGCAGTTCAAAACCAGTTGCAGCGAGTCCTGGAATCTGGGCGGCTCCCCAAAGGACTCTTAGTCGCGGTTATAGCGGAACCTTCGCCGCGGGACTCAATGCCAGCAATCGCACTTGCGACCTACCTGCTGGGTAAGAAGTACGGCAGCGACGCGCTGATCGGTTCTTTCGCGGCAGACCACGTGATCCCTGAGGCTCACATTTTTCACGACGCCGTCCATCGAGCCATCGGAGCGGCAGAGGAGGGGTATCTGACGACGATAGGGCTTGAGCCCACTGCCCCTTCCACCGCCTATGGCTACATCCACGCGACCGACACAGAGGTCGCTCCCGGCGCTTTCCTCGTCCAGAACTTTGAAGAAAAGCCGTCGGAAAAGGTTGCGGAAGCTTTCATTGAGGACGGCTACCTGTGGAATGCTGGCATGTTCATTTTCCAAGCCAAAACCGTTATGGATGCGCTTGCTGAGCTTCATCCGCAGATGCACGATGCACTGAACCAGGTTGTGACCGCGTGGCGATTCCTGGAGCAACAGGAAGTGCTAACCAGAAACTGGCCACGGCTTGAACGGATTTCCATCGACCACGCCCTGGCGGAGCCCCTGGCGCAGCGCGGGCTTGTTGCCACCACAGTCATGAAAGGGTCAAAGTGGACCGACCTGGGGGACTTCGCCTCACTCGCAGAGACCGAACGGCCCCCCGATCAGGCGAAACAGCACGTAGTCATCGATTCTCCCGGCTCGGTGGTGCAGGTCCCGCCAGAGAAGGCTGCGGTGGTGGTTGGGATTCCGGGGGTGGTGGTCATCGACACCCCCGATGCATTGCTAGTGACAACGAAAGAGCATGCTCAGCGCGTTAAGGAGGGCGTTGACGCCCTAGAGGATTTCGGGTTCCCCCAATACCTGTAGTGACGCCTGTTTGCAAACTGATCGTAAGCGGATTGTTGCGGTTCCGTCGCGATGCCAGCCTCTTCCACCCGAGCCTTAGCCGTCTCAGTAGCATGGAAGCGGCGCGAGCATTAGGTAAGACCGACCGGTCAAGCCCGCAACAGGGGCTCGCGCGAAATCCCTCCAGGAGGAAATTTGAAAAACTCTCTACGTTTTGGGGCAGTTGCTGCCGCCGTGGCGCTTGCGCTCGCGGCTTGCGGCCAGGCCCCCGGCGACACTGACAAGGAAGAGTCCGGCGAAAGCAAGGGCGAATCAGCGAAGTCTGACGTCGTAGCTTGCATGGTCTCTGACCAGGGCGGCTTCGACGACAAGTCGTTCAACCAGTCGGGGCACGACGGCCTGAAGCGCGCCGAAAGTGAACTGGGCGTGACCGTGAAGCAGGCCGAGTCGAAAGACGACCAGGATTTCACCCCGAACATCGAGAACATGGTGCAGGGCGGCTGTGACGTCATCATCGGTGTTGGCTTCCTGATGGACCAGGCCATGAGCGAAGCGGCTGAGAAGTACCCGGACGTCAAGTTCGCTTTGGTTGACTCGACCATCGGTGACTCATCACTTGAGAACACGCGCGCTCTGCTCTTCAACACCGCAGAGGCCGCTTACTTGGCAGGCTACGCAGCAGCCGCCACATCCGAAACCGGGAAGGTAGGCACCTACCTGGGCATGCAGATCCCCTCGACCGCAGTCTTCGCTGACGGCTACGCGGATGGCATTGCGAAGTACAACGAAGACAAGGGGGCGGACGTTCAGCTGATTGGCTGGGACAAGGCAACCCAGACTGGCATGGCTGTTGGTGACTTCGAAAACCAGCAGAAGGGCCGTGAGTTCACCGTTCAAATGTTCGAACAGGGCGCTGACATTGTCATGCCTGTCGCGGGCCCCGTTGGCCTCGGCTCGCTGGCCGCTGCTAAGGAACACGAAGGCACCGCCATCATCTGGGTGGACGCTGACGGCGTTCTCACCGAGCCCGGCTCCGCTGAAGTCATCCTGACCTCGGTCATGAAGGAGATCTCTGCGGCCGTCTACGACACCATCCAGATGGTTGTCGACGACGCTTGGACGAACGACCCCTTCATCGGGACCCTGGCAAATGACGGTGTGAACATCGCGCCGTGGCACGACTGGGCAGACAAGATCCCTGCAGATCTTGACGCCGAAATCGCTGCCCTCCGTGAAGCCATCATCGATGGCACCATCAAGGTGGAAAGCGAGAACACGCCCTCCTAGTTAGAAGGTGTGTAGGTCGTGAACGGACCGGGGGAGCTCCATAGGGGCTCCCCCGCTCTGTTTTCCGCCAAAGCACTCTGGACAGGCGCAGGGTAGGATGGGATAACTCCAAACTAGAGAGTCCAGCGCAGAAGCAAAGATGCTGACGAACTGCATGTGAAGGACGAAATGTGAAGCTCGAACTTAAAGGGATCACGAAGGTCTTCGGTTCCCTGGTTGCAAACGACGACATCTCTTTGACTGTTGAGCCCGGCCAGATCCACGCACTGCTCGGCGAAAATGGTGCCGGCAAGTCAACCCTGATGAACGTCCTCTATGGCCTTTATCAGCCTGACGCGGGCGAAATCCTGATTGACGACGTCCCGGTGAAGTTCTCAGGGCCAGGTGCGGCTGTTGCCGCTGGTATCGGGATGGTGCACCAGCACTTCATGTTGGTTCCGGTCTTCACCGTCGCCGAGTCCGTTTCCCTGGGGTACGAACCGACCAGCGGTGGGGTGATCAACAAGAAGGTTGCTGATGAGCGGGTGCGCGAACTGTCTAAGAAGTTCGGGTTCGACCTGAACCCCAACGCCCTTATCGAAGATCTGCCGGTCGGAGCCCAACAAAGAGTTGAGATTATCAAGGCCATGTCAAGGGACGCCGAAGTCCTGATCCTTGACGAGCCGACCGCGGTTCTGACGCCCCAAGAGACGGATGAACTGATTGAGATCATGCGGCAGCTGCGCGATGCTGGCACCTCCATCGTTTTCATCACCCACAAACTACGGGAGATCCGCGCAATCGCTGACAAGATCACTGTTATCCGGCGCGGCAGAGTCGTTGGGGAAGCTAGACCAAGCGACAGTGAAAAGGACCTGGCCTCCATGATGGTTGGCCGCGAAGTGAACCTTGGCGTCGAAAAGTCAGAAGCTAAGGTCGGTGAAAGTGTCCTGGAGTTCGACGACGTTTCCCTGGTGGATGCGAACGGTCAGGTGCTCTTGGACCAGGTAAACATGGACGTGAAGGCCGGCGAAATCCTTTGTGTTGCTGGCGTGCAAGGCAACGGACAAACGGAACTCTGCGAAGCGATCCTGGGCCTGGAGACCCCCGACGGGGGACGCATCTCCATGGCGGGCCGACCCATTGACCACGAGCGCATCAAAGAAAGGCTTCGCGGCGGACTTGGCTACGTGCCTGAAGACCGCGCGAAAGACGGGATGATCGCAACGTTCTCTGTAGCAGAGAACATGATCCTGGACATTTATGACCAGAAGCCCTTCGCAAAGGGCGTGAACATGGACCCCGCCATTGTTGACTCCAACGCAAAGAAACTGGCCAAGGAGTTTGACGTTCGACTCACCTCGGTCCAAGACCCCATTTCAACGCTGTCAGGCGGCAACCAACAAAAAGCGATCCTAGCCCGGGAGCTGTCCCGACCAATCAGGGTCCTGGTTGCAGCCCAGCCAACAAGAGGCCTGGACGTCGGCTCCATTGAGTTCGTCCACAAACGCATCGTCGAAGAGCGGGACGGGGGCGCCGCAGTCCTGGTCGTCTCGACCGAACTTGATGAAGTTGTGGCGCTGGCAGACCGCATCGCTGTCATGTACCGCGGTCGCGTCGTTGGCATCGTTCCCCCTTCCACCCCAAGAGACGTGCTTGGCCTGATGATGGCGGGTGTGCCGTACGAAGAAGCGATTGCTGCGACCGACGACGGCGCCGACCAGGGGTTCCCTGGGCAGATTGACTACCCGGACGGTGAAGACCCGATCGACATCGACCTAGAGCTTCCCGGGGGCGTTGAAGCCCCTACTTTGAAGGCTAAGGAGAGTGGCAAGTGAGCACCGGCCCCGCGATTCTTGATCCCGAACCCCCCACATTGGATCCGGTTGAAGGGAAGGATAAGTCCAGGCAGTGGGTTCGCCGGATTCTTGACACTTTCTTCAGCCCTTCGGCCGCAACCGTCGCTATGGCTATCCTTGCGGCGCTTGTCTTTGGTGCACTGATAGTTGTTGCTTTCGACTCAGACGTCCAACGCACCGCCGGCTACCTTTTCGCGCAACCCGGCGATTTCTTCGCCGCTGTCTGGAAAGCCTTCTCCTCGTTCTTCACCTCCTTGGTGAGAGGCTCGATATTTGACTGGACCCAGAGAACGCCCGCGGGGATGTTCCGCCCGCTCACAGAAACGGTTGTTCGCGCGACCCCACTGATCATCGCCGGGCTTGCGGTCGCTGTCGCCTTCACTGCCGGACTGTTCAACATCGGTGTTCAAGGGCAGCTCATCATGGGCGGTCTTTTCGGTGGTTTCATCGGCTTCTACTTCGACTTGCCGGTCGGCCTTGGGATCACGGTAGCCGTCCTTGGCGCGCTGATCGGGGGAGCCATCTGGGGTTGGATACCCGGCATCCTTCGCGCCAGGCTTGGGGCGAATGAGGTCATCGTGACCATCATGCTGAACTCGATTGCCGCGTTCTTCTTAGCTGCGATGCTGAACCTGAAACTGTTCCACGGCGATGGGTTCCCTGGGAAGAGCCAGAGCATGAACGCCGGCTCAATATACCCCAGGCTGCTCGGCAGCGGATTCCGACTCAACTTCTCGATAATCGTGGCGATTCTGGCCACCATCTTCGTCTGGTGGCTGCTGGACCGCTCAACTTTCGGCTTCGAGCTACGGGCAGCAGGGGCCAACCAGGACGCAGCACGAACTGCGGGCATCAACGTGAAGTCCACAATCATGTGGACCATGGTGATCTCGGGTGCCCTAGCAGGCCTTGCCGCGACCGCTCCAGTTCTGGGGACCGAAAAGGCGCTAACTGCAGGGATGGCAGGGACCATCGGTTTCGACGCGATCACCGTTGCGCTACTTGGTCGAAGTAGGCCCCTTGGGGTGTTCTTCGCGGGATTGCTGTTCGGTGCGTTGAACGCGGGAGGTGCGTTGATGCAGTCCTCGGCCGGCATCCCCGTTGAGATCGTGCAAATCACTCAGGCGATCATCGTACTGATGATCGCAGCTTCCGAAGCCGTACGCCACATGCGGGCCCGTCGCCAGCTCCGTGAAGCGACCGTCCAGAGGGTAGAGGCGGAAGACGAAACGCCCAAGGCAAAGACGGTGGAAGGAGCCCAGGCATGAGCACTCAAGTAGCGACAGAAACTGCTGATGCAGAAATCGCAGGCGTGCGTCTCCCCATTTCTTGGAGGGACCCGATCGTCACCGCCATCCTGACGCTGGTCATCGTGGTGCTGGCCTTCACCGCCGGCGGGGTCTCCGTCATTTCTTTCCGCAAGACCTCCGCTTGGGTGCCTGACTTCACGTGGAACGCCCCATCCACGCTGACCATCTCGGTGCTCGCCGTTGTCGCTGTCGGGGCAACCGTTTACGCATGGGTGCTTGCCCTTGGACGAAAGAAAGTTCCGACTTGGGTTCTGGTCGTGGTTGGCACAGCTTTCGTGCTTGCCTTCCTTGTCTGGATGGTGCACGGCGGCAAAGGCACTATTCCCGTCGTGGCGTTGCTTGCAGGCGGGCTAAGCTTCGCGACACCCCTGGTGTTCGGTGCCCTTGCGGGTGTGATCAACGAGCGCGCCGGCATCATCAACATTGCGATTGAGGGTCAGCTTCTGTTCGGTGCGTTCGCGGGTGCGATCACAGCCTCGGCGTTTGGTAGTCCTTGGCTCGGGCTGATTGGCGCTCCCATCGCTGGCGCGGCGATCGGCGCACTCCTTGCACTCTTTACCATCAAGTACCGCGCGGACCACATTGTCGTCGGTGTTGTCCTGAACATGCTGGCGCTAGGGGTAACCTCATTCCTCTATTCGACGCTGCTGAGGGACTCCCCGACACTCAACCGGAACATGAAGCTCCCGGAGATCGGGATCCCAATCCTCCAGGACATCCCGATCATTGGGCCCGTCTTGTTCAAGCAGTCCGTCTTGGTCTACATGATGTACGCCGCTGTGATCATCCTGCAGTTCGCGTTGTTCTCAACCCGCTGGGGACTGCGCTTGCGGGCGGTCGGTGAAAAGCCACAGGCTGCCGACACTGTGGGCATCAAAGTGAACTCGATCCGTTGGCACAACGTACTTCTGGGTGGCGCTGTGGCTGGCTTTGGTGGTGCGTTCTTCACCGTCGGGCTTGGCCTCACGTTCTCCAAGGACATGGCTGCTGGCAACGGGTTCATTGCACTTGCTGCGATGATCTTGGGGCGTTGGAACCCGGTTGGGGCTCTAATGGCCGCCCTCCTGTTTGGTTTCTCAACGAACCTCGGCATCACAATGCAGACAACGGGCGGCGGGATCCCCGCAGAATATCTGCTGATGATCCCCTACCTGGTCACGATCTTCGCTGTTGCAGGCTTCGTCGGCGCAGTGAGGCCGCCGGCCGCTGAAGGAAAACCGTACCCGTAGGGACCGGCTTAAGGAGGCTTTCGTGAGCCCTAAGGAAATTGATGACGCAGTCTGGGAGCAGTTGCGCGAAGAAGCCGTAGAGGCAATGGGGCACGCCTACGCGCCCTACTCCAACTTCCCGGTTGGAGCTGCCGCCCTGGTTGATGACGGCCGGATCGTGAGCGGGTGCAACGTTGAGAACGCCGGCTACGGTGTCACACTCTGCGCGGAGTGCGGTCTAGTGTCTGACTTGGTGCGAACGGGTGGTGGCAAGCTAGTGGCGTTTGCCTGCGTTGACGGACTGGGGGAACCGGCTTCGCCTTGCGGCAGGTGCCGGCAGCTGCTGTGGGAGCACGGCGGCCCAGATCTACAGCTCCAAATGCCCGGTGGGCTGATGACTATGGAAGAGGTTCTTCCTGGCGGCTTCGGACCAGCCGATCTGGAGCGCGTTCGGGAAGCAGAAAGCGAGTGACGGTGGACGCAGAACAGTTTGACGTTGTAGACGTAATCAGGATCAAGAGGGACGGCGGGGAAATCCCAGGTCCAATGATCGACTGGGTGATCGACGCTTACACGCGTGGGGTGGTCGCGGACGAACAGATGGCTGCCCTCGCCATGGCAATCTTCCTACGCGGGATGACCCGCCAAGAGATCGTTCGCTGGACCATGGCGATGATGCACTCCGGTGAACGCCTCAGCTTTGCCGGCATAGGGAAGCCCACCGTTGACAAGCACTCCACAGGTGGGGTCGGCGACAAGATCACGTTGCCTCTAGCACCCCTTGTCGCAGTCTTCGACGTCGCGGTTCCGCAACTGTCGGGGCGCGGACTTGGGCATACGGGAGGCACCCTCGACAAGCTTGAATCCATCCCCGGGTGGGACCCCGACCTCACCAGTTCACAGATTTTCCACATGCTGAAGGACGGGCCTGGCGCCGTCATTTGTGCGGCTACCTCCGGGCTCGCCCCCGCAGACAAGAAGCTGTACGCGCTGCGGGATGTCACCGCAACCGTTGACACGATCCCGCTCATTGCTTCTTCGATCATGTCTAAGAAGATCGCAGAGGGGACCTCGGCACTGGTGCTGGACGTGAAGGTGGGTTCGGGTGCCTTCATGAAGAACATTGATAAGGCGCGCGAACTTGCGGAGACCATGGTTGCTCTGGGGGAAGACGCTGGTGTTAAGACGTCAGCCCTCCTCACCAACATGTCAACCCCGCTTGGACTGGCCGTTGGAAACGCGCTAGAGGTACGCGAATCCGTGGAGGTCCTTGCAGGCGGGGGACCAAGCGACGTCGTCGACCTAACGGTGAAGCTGGCGGAAGAAATGCTAGCTCTGGTTGGCAAGGACGGCGAAGATGTTCGCGCGGCCCTGCAGGATGGCCGTGCGATGGACCGCTGGAACCAGATGATCAGTGACCAGGGTGGCGACCCGTTTGCTCCTCTGCCGGTGGCGAAGTACCAGGAGACCATTGTCGCTGAGGAAACAGGGTTCCTCAGCGAGCTGGATGCTTGGGGCGTCGGTGTTTCGGCTTGGCGGCTTGGAGCTGGACGTGCCCGCCAGGGCGAAGCAGTTCAGGAAGGTGCGGGCATCGAGATCCACGCGAAGCCGGGGGATCCGGTGAAGGTTGGAGATCCGCTCCTGACACTTCACACCGAGACACCGGAACGTTTCCCGCGTGCCATAGAAGCTCTTGATGGTGCCATTCAGATCAGCGACACCAGGCCCACAGATGTCCAGGAATTGATCTTGGGTCGGGTGGGCGCCACTTCAACGAAGGAATCATGATGAGTGAACGCAGCGACATTGCAGGCATGACAGACCACACCCTGCTGAAACCTGAAGCAACTCCAGCGGACGTTCAGGCCCTCATTGATGAGGCTGTGGCGCTCGGGGCGTACTCGGTCTGTGTCTCCCCATCCCAGCTACCCGTGGATGTCCCAGAGACACTTCACGTGGCAACGGTTGTCGGGTTCCCTTCAGGTGCAGTGAAGGCAAACGTAAAGGCCGCGGAGGCGGCGCAAGCTGTTGCCGATGGTGCCGACGAAGTTGACATGGTCGTGAACCTGTCCCTCGTCAAAGAGGGGGATTGGGAAGGCGTTGAATCTGAGATTCAAGAGGTCCGTGACGCCATCCCGGACGCGGTCCTCAAGGTCATCATTGAGGCTGCTGCCCTGACTGATGAGGAGATCACGGCAACCTGCATTGCAGCAAAGGAAGCGAACGCGAACTTTGTGAAGACTTCCACCGGGTTCCACCCTGCAGGGGGAGCGAGCGCCCACGACGTTGCGTTGATGCGCGAAACCGTTGGCCCTGACATGGGAGTCAAAGCATCGGGTGGCATCCGGGACGCTGAAGCGGCCCGTGCCATGGTGGACGCCGGCGCTTCCCGCCTGGGTCTTTCCGGCACCGCTGCCGTCCTAGAGGGCTTGGATTCCTAACCAGGCGCCGTTCCGTCCTGGTGCGACGTGTTCGTTTCGCTGGTGCGACGCGTTCGTTTCGGCTGCGAGTCAGAGCCCGGTTGACCTGAAATAATGCTGTTTTCAGGCTCTAACTCGCAGCCGAAACGGGACGCCCGTGGACGCGAGTTAGATGCCGACGGCGGCCCGCATGTCGGTTCGGATCGTTTCAAGGCGTGAGGCGGCCAGAGCGCGGGCGGCGGCCACGTCTTCGTCCTTCACGGGCACGATGACTTCGATGTAGCACTTGAGCTTCGGCTCAGTGCCGGAGGGGCGCACGATCACGCGGTCGTCATCCGCGGTCTTGTAGAGTAGCCCATCGGTGGGCGGGAGCCCCTCAAACCCGTCGGCAAGGTCCGCCGACTCAACTACGGGCGAGCCCGCAATCTCCTGCGGAGGGGCCTGCCTCAAGTTCTCCATGCCACGCGCTATCAACGAAAGGTCTTCAACGCGGATAGTCAAGGGTGCAGTAGCGTGCAGGCCAAACGAAATCGCAAGCTCATCCAGCTTGTTCTGGAGGCTCAGTCCCTGCTCCTTCAGGTCAGCAGCGAGTGCAGCCAGTTTTGTTGAGGCCGTGATCCCATCCTTGTCGCGGACGTACAGGGGGTCGACGCAAAACCCGATTGCCTCTTCGTAGCCGTAGACTAGGCCCGGGACCCGGCTGATCCACTTGAAGCCGGTCAACGTGTTCCTGTGTGCGATGCCTGAGGCAGCCGCGATCTTGCCAAGAAGACGCGAGGACACTATTGAGTTCGCAAAGGCTGGGGGGTCACTGGGCCCCGTTCCCTGACGGTCCATCCCCTCAGCTAGTTCTTCCGCGGCCTGCGCGCCAAGCAGCGACCCGATCTCATCACCCGTCAACTGGCGCCACCCGCTAGGGCTAGCGGGGTCAGGGATTGCGGCCGAAGAACGGTCCGCGTCCGGGTCATTCGCCAGGATCAGGTCGGCGTTGAGTTTCTTTGCAAGCGCCATTGCCAGGTCCAAAGCTCCTGGCTCCTCAGGGTTCGGGAAGGAAACAGTGGGGAAGTCTGGGTTGGGTTCGTGCTGCTCGGGCACCACCGTGACGTCGTCAAAACCAGTAGCAGCAAAAGCGCGGAGCGCGATTTCACCGCCCACCCCGTGCATCGAGGTATGCACTATCTTCAGGTCGCGCGGCCCCTCGGGCACAATCTGTGCAAGGCGGTCAATGTAAGAGGCGACGATTTCGTCCCCGAGTTCTTCCCACCCGCTCTCTGCTCTGGGGACAGAAGCGACCGAGGGGACCGCCATGATCTTCTCAAGAATGGCGCCGTCGTAAGGAGTTACGATTTGAGCGCCCTGCCCTGAATCTTTGACTACGTTTCCACCCAGATACACCTTGTACCCGTTGTCGGCAGGCGGGTTGTGAGACGCGGTAACCACAACGCCCGCATCTGCCCCAAGCTTCCTCAAGGCAAAGGCCGTGAGAGGGGTTGGCAGAGCATGGTCGAAAAGCTTGGCGTGTCCGCCGGCGCCTTCAACGACCGCTGCCGTGTCCAGAGCGAACTGCCTTGAGCCGTGCCGCGCGTCGTGTCCAATGACGACCGTGAAACCGTCTGGGAGCTGCTCGGCAAGAAACGCGCTCAGGCCCGCCGCAGCGCGGATCACGACCGCGCGGTTCATTCGGTTGGGGCCGGCTCCTAGCTCGCCGCGCAGCCCGGCAGTCCCGAACGTCAGCATGCCGCTAAACCGGTTCGAAAGTTCTGCCGCGGCACCGGTGTCACCGTCTTCGGCAAGGGTCAACAGCTCCTTCAGGTACCTGGCATCGTTTACGTCCGGATCGTCGCTTATCCAGTCGAGGACTTCTTGGCGGTTGTAGCTCACGTGGGTCTCCTTACGCTAGGTCTTTCCGGCGACTTCGGTCTGCAGCGTGGCAGCGTCGTTGCTGCCCACGACTCAAAGCTACCCGTCTTGCGCTCCCTTGACACCCTGAAGAGCTTCAGGGTAGGCGAATGGCTTACGGTGTACTCTTCGAACCTAGGCGTTCAAAGGCGAAGCCGCCGTAAGCAGCTGAAAGCAACTGAAGGAAGAACCCATGGGCAGAAGAGAGAGCTACCTACGCGGACCGGTTGTGCTCCGCGGGCGCCAGATACCTGAGCAGACGGCAGACGAATCGCTCCTACAGTCACGGAGCCAAGACCCCTGGCGGGTGATGCGCATCCAGGCTGAGTTTGTCGAAGGATTCGGCTCGCTACGAGACATCACGAACGCTGTTGCGGTCTTTGGTTCGGCTCGGACGAAGCCCGGGACGCCCGACTACGAGCTGGCGATGGAGATAGGGCGACTCATTTCAAAGAACGACTTCGCAACCATCACAGGTGGCGGTCCAGGAATCATGGAAGCCGCAAACCGGGGCGCTGTGGAGGCGGGGGGAATATCTGTCGGGCTCGGGATTGAGTTGCCTTTCGAGCAGGGAATAAACCAGTGGGTGGACCTGGGAATCAACTTCAGGTATTTCTTCGTCCGTAAGGTCATGTTCGTGCGGTACGCAAGGGGCTTCATTGTCCTTCCTGGCGGCTTTGGCACGATGGACGAACTTTTCGAAGCTCTCACCCTGGTGCAGACAGGAAAGATAGAACGTTTCCCAATTGTTCTTGTCGGCTCCCAGTTCTGGAACCCGATCCGCGATTGGATCCAAACCTCACTTGAGGAGCGCGGTCTCATCGGGGAAAAGGACGTCCACATCTTCAGCATTGTCGACACCGCGGAGGACGCAGTACAGGCCGTTTGGGACGGTATTGAAGCCATGGACAACGGCAAAGAGAGCAGGTGAAGGAAGGAAGTCCCTCTGCCTGGCGCCGCGCGCGGGTAGACTGGGAGCTAGATCGGGCGATTCGGATCGCCCGCTGACATAAGGAGTTGCGATGGCAGCAATGAAACCCCGCACAGGGGATGGACCTTTGGAAGCCACGAAAGAGGGCCGCGGAATCGTCATGCGCATCCCTAGCGAAGGTGGCGGCCGGTTGGTCATTGAGCTGACCCCGGACGAAGCGATTGAACTAGCGGTTGCTCTGAAGGAAGCCGTCCCCGCCTAGTCACCTTCGGGTAGCGAGCACAACTCCGTCACCCACCGGCAGGACGACGACGTCGAATTCCTCAGAATCGGCTAGAGCCTTTAGGACCTCGCGTAGAGAAATAGTTTGCGGGTCTCTGCGCGCCGGGTCTGCAACATTACCGAACCAGAGCCCGTTTTGAATGACCAGCGCACCACCGGGGCGCAGAATTCTTGGTGCGTGTTCCACGTACAGTGGCGTTTCTTCAGGATGGGCACCCATGGTCATCATGTCGTAGCTGTTCGCGGCTAGTCGTGGGAGAACGTCACGGGGGCGCCCGTTGATGAAACGGGTCCGTGATGAGGGGATCCCGGCTTCGCGGAAAGCTTCTGCCGCGACCTTCTGGTAGGTCGTTTCTGGGTCGATGGTTGTGAGAACCCCTCCAGGCGCCATTCCCGCGAGTATCCAGAGTCCAGACACGCCCGTGCCGCCCCCGATTTCGACTGCGGCGTGAGCTTGTCGCAGTGCGGCCACTGCGCGAAGCAAGCCACCGGTCGCGACGCTTACGGAGCCTGCTCCGAGCTCTAAAGCGACCTGACGGGCCCACGCCGCTTGCGGGGCTTCGGTAGGAAACTCTTCGCAAAACGACCAAACCGCTACCTTGTCCGCTGACATGAGTCTCCCTTTCGTCTTCCCTAAACTTACCTCCTGGAGCCGCTCTGCAAGGAAGGCCCAGCTATCTGGCCACGGGGGACACACCAAGGGGTCGGCCCGCAGGTCCGCGTGCTTTCACCCCAACCTTGGACGCCAAGTCGAGCAGAGCGGTCGCTGCAGGAGAGCCTGGTTTCAGTGCGACGGGCTGCCCCTTATCACCGCCTTTTCGCAGCTCAATGTCCAAGGGAACTTGGGCGAGGAGTGGCACAGGATATCCGAGCAGTGCAGACAGGTGGGTCGCCACCATCTGCCCGCCACCCGTGCCGAAGATCGCGAGCCGCGTTCCGTCCCCCTGGTCCAGGTAAGACATGTTCTCGACGACCCCGATAACCCGCGAGCGGGTTTGAGTCGTGATTGATCCTGAGCGCTCAGCCACTTCGGCCGCTGCCACCTGCGGGGTGGTAACGATGAGTGTTTCAGCGTTCGGTAGCAACTGGGCGATGGAGATCGCAACATCACCGGTCCCTGGCGGCATATCGATGAGGAGCACGTCCAGGTCTCCCCAAAAGACGTCCGCCAAGAACTGTTGCAGTGCACGGTGCAACATCGGGCCGCGCCAGATCACCGGTTGACCTTCCGGGATGAACATCCCGATGGAGATGACTTTGACCCCACCTGCCCCGATCGGCGGGATAATCATGCCGTCAATCGACTGCGGCGCAGTTTCTACCCCGAGCATGCGGGGTAGGGAGAAGCCATAGATGTCCGCGTCAAGAACGCCCACAGAGAGTCCGGCCTCCGCAAGTCCCACGGCGAGGTTTGCGGTGACAGAGGACTTCCCGACTCCGCCTTTGCCGGAGGTGATCGCAATGACGCGGGTGAGGGAGTCCGGGCGGGTGAACGGGATGTCCCGTTCTGCGTGCCCCGTCAGCTTCTCCCTCAAAGCCTTCTTTTGTTCTTCGTCCATTACACCCATCTTGACTTGGACGGATTCGACGCCTTCAACAGCCATGACGGCCTGTTCGACATCGGAGGTGATCGTGTCCCTCAGTGGGCACCCGGCGGTTGTCAGGAGGATGTTGACAGCCACGTCTCCATCTTCGATCTCGACTTCGCCGACCATTCCAAGGTCTGTGATTGGTTTTCGGATTTCGGGGTCATCGACAGTGGCTAAGGCTTCCATAACGGCCTGTTCAGAAACGCTCATGGGATCACCCTATCGGCCGGCTAGGGCCAGCCGCGAACGCCGTTAGCGAAAGCAAGGTGTCGCAAGGGGCGCAGGGACCGTAGTCTGGACCCAGACCCAGAGGAGCCCTATGAGTTTCAACCCCGCCCGCGGCGCGTTTCAAGGCCAGATGCCGGCCGGCACTCAGGTTGCGTTGTACAAGACGCACCAGGAGGCAAGCGCAGCAGTTGACAAACTGGGAGAAGAAGACTTCCCTCTGGCCGCGGTGACTATCGCTGGCTCCGACCTGCACGTGGTGGAGCAGGTCATGGGTCGGCTGACCCCTGCTCGGGTCGCGCTGACTGGCGCCGGTCAGGGACTGACGTGGGGGCTCTTGATGGGGTTCTTTTCACTGCTTGCCTGGCCTACTGCGGGCGTCTACATCGCAATGATTGCGGTGGCGATGGGTGTCCTCATCGGTGTCTTGCTAAATGTCGTGATGTGGGCGGCTAGCCGGAACAAGCGCACCTTTTATTCCCGCTCCTCAATGGTCGCGTCTCGCTACGCTGTCTTGGTGACGGAGCAGGTTGATCGCGCTTTCAAGATCCTGAGTGGTTCGCCCGGCAACATCTCAGAGGGGCCGAAGCGACCTTCTCGGCTCGTAGCGACCCCTGTGGTTAGTCACGGGAGTGCCGCAGAATCCTCGCGCGAACAGCGCTACCAGTCGCGCCTGGGCGAGCCCCCTAAGTACGGGGTGCGCCTAAAGGACCCGCAGGATCCTTCAAACGAGCGTGAGGTCGCGCTGGAAGAAACGGAGCTAGAGACCGAGCAGGTCGAAGACAGTACAGAAGAAACCGGAAGGTAGGGGCACTCTTAGCGCTCCTGAATCTCAGCCATCCACTGTTCTACGCCCGAAACGGTCCGCGGGATCTCTTCGCTGAGGCGCTTCGGGGTCCCGTCACTTTGGATCAGGATGTTATCTTCGATCCGAACTCCGATGCCCCGCATGTCCTCGGGTACCGCTAGGTCGTCTTCCCTGAAGTACAGGCCCGGCTCAATCGTGAACGTCATGCCGGGTTCCAGTTTCCCGCCCTGGTAAAGCTCATTCCGGGCCTGCGCACAGTCGTGCACGTCTAGCCCTAAGTGGTGGGACGTTCCGTGCGGCATCCAGCGGCGATGTTGCTGACCCTCAGGCTTCAAAGATTCCTCAGCAGACACGGGAAGGACTCCCCACTCTTCCAGTCTGGCAGCCAGCACTTCTTGGGCCGCGCCGTGCAAGTCTGCGAAGATCGCTCCGGGCTTGCCTGCCGCTTCAAACGCGGCCTCAGCTGCGTCCAACACAGCCTGGTAGACCTTTGCCTGAACGGGGCTGAACTTCCCGCTTACGGGTAGCGTCCGGGTGATGTCCGCGGTGTAAAGGGAGTCGACTTCCACGCCTGCATCAACCAGGATCAGTGAGTCCTCAGGCACCGGGCCGTCGTTGTCCATCCAGTGCAGCGTGTTTGCGTGGTTGCCGGCCGCTGCGATTGTGTCGTAGCCGAGACCATTGCCGTCTTCGCGAGCCACCGCGCCGAAGGCCCCTTCGACGACGCGTTCACCGCGGGGGTGTCCGGCTGCGCGGGGGAGCGAACGAATGATCTCCTCGAACCCGCGCTTGGTGGCGTCCACCGCCTGTTGCAGCTGCTCCACCTCGAACTCATCTTTCGCGAGCCGGAGTTCAGAAAGGCGCTCTGCCAGCAGCTCATCGTCTTCCAGCGCGGCCTCACCGGTTGGTAGGTTCGCTTGCTTGCGCACCTGCTCAACCATGGCGCTGACGGATGCGTCTACGTTCGGGATGACGCGCAGCTGGACCACTCCCGCATCTTTCTGCAGGGCGTCGCCGAGCGTGTCAATCGGTGCGCACTTCAGTCCGGTCGCCGACTCCATTTCTTCCAAAGTGGGGCGCGCTCCAACCCAGAACTCTCCGTATCGGGAGTCCGCGTAGAACTCTTCTGATGAGCGGGAAGAACGAGGAGTGAAGTAGAGGACGGCCTCATGCCCCCCATCTTCTTCGGGGTGCAGGACGAGCACCGCGTCAGGTTCCATTTCGCCGCCAAGACCAGTGAGGTGAGCGAAAGCTGAGTGCGCACGGAAACGGTAGTCGGTGTCGTTGCTGCGAACTTTCAGCCCACCCGCAGGGATCACTAGGCGCTGACCAACAAACTGGGAGCCAATCCCACTGTGGCGTGCGGGAAGGTACTCCGCGGCACCGGTTTCTTTGACGCGGGTGGCGGGCCTTTCTCCCCAACTTCCGGCCATGAACTCGCGGAACGCCTTCGATGAGGGTCGGTGCGAGCGGTTGTCACCGCGGGAAGAAAGGGTTTGCTTTTCGGATTCGGGATTTGATTGTTCGCTCATTCCTCCATCCTGGCACCGGCCACCCGCAGAAGGAAAACGCGAGTGCTGACTGGCACTATCATGGGCCAATGGCCCGCATCGATCCGCACGCGCACACTTCAGTTTCGGACGGGACCTCTTCACCCACCCAGCTTGTGCAGGCCGCGAAGGACGTAGGGCTCACCCACGTTGGCGTCACCGACCATGACACCACCGCAGGCTGGGAAGAAGCGGAGCAAGCCGCTCGTGACCTGGGTGTGGGTTTGGTACGAGGCGCAGAGGTGAGCGCAAACTGGCAGGGCCGCAGCGTTCACATCCTGGCGCTACTCCCAGACCCGCACGACTGTGCGCTCCAAGACAGCTTCAAGCGGACCCAAAGAACCCGCTCCTCCCGAATCAAGCGCATGGTGGAGGCAATGGCGCCAGATTTCCCAAAGCTCTCTTGGGAGGCAGTCGCGCTACGCGGTAAGGGAGCCACAATCGGTCGCCCTCACCTAGCGGACGAACTAGTGAGTCTTGGCTACGTGCCAAACCGCTCCGCGGCCTTTGAGTCTCTACTATCTCCAGCAGGCCCCTACTACATCCCGCAGGACGTGCCGGACGTGGTGACTGCGGTAGAGCTGATTCGGGGCGCGGGAGGGGTGCCCATCTTGGCTCACCCTCAGGCGCGGGGTCGGTCCCGGCCGCTTGCGAGTGAGGTTGTCGAAGAGATGGTGGACGCTGGGCTTGCTGGGATAGAGGTTTACCACCGCGACCACGATGAAGCCGGGAAGATTGCTGCTTTGGTCATGGCGGAGAAGTTTGATCTCCTGGTTACCGGTGGGTCAGACTTTCACGGGAGCGGGAAACCGAATCGGCTTGGAGAGAACTTCACGACAGAAGAGACTCTGGCGCGGATTGAAGAGCAGGGGAGTATCGAGGTGATCAGTCATGGACATTGAGTCCGTAATCAACGTGTCGCTGCTTGCAACGACTTTTACCACCCTCTTTGTCATCATGGATCCCCCGGGGACCATCCCGGTGTTCCTTGCATTGACTGGGCGAATGAACCGGGCTTCCCAGAACCGTGCTGCCGCTCAAGCGACGCTGACCAGCCTGTTCGTCATTGTCGGCTTCGCACTGCTTGGAAACTACATCCTCCACGCCCTCCGAATCTCCATGGAGTCCCTACAGGTTTCGGGTGGCATCCTCCTGTTCCTTGTTGCTATGGAGCTCCTTATGGGCAAGGGAGAATACGGGAGCAGCGACGGGGAGAGCGACGCCAACATCGCGATGGTCCCGCTTGGGACCCCACTGCTTGCAGGCCCCGGCGCCATTGTTGCGGTGATGGTTGCCGTGAACCAGGGGAAAGGTAGCGTCGCAGGGTGGGCATCAGTTGCCGTTGCCGTGCTGCTCATGCACCTGGTCATCTGGCTGACGATGCGTTTTTCGCTTTCCCTTCACAAGTTGCTCGGCGACGACGGCGTCCTCATCCTCACCAAGATTGCGGGTGTTCTGCTCGCTGCTATCGCAACTCAGCTGGTTGCCGAAGGCGTTTTCACCTTCATCACCGAATATCGGGGTGCCTAGCGCTCCTCTAGCACGCGGGTCACCGGCAGCTGCCTCTGCTCGGTAGCGAGCCACTCCACCAGTCTTGCCCGGACCTGGGAGCGAAGGGTCATTAGGTCCCCCGGAATTGCTGCACTAACCACTGCCTGCACGCGCACCATCCCACCGGTCGCGTCAGCTACGGTCACGTACGCCTGCCTGCCGTCCCACAGGGGCAGTTCTGTGAGGACACGCTTCAGTTCCTGCTCCATTTCCGTCGGCGACACCCGCCAGTCGACGTCGAAGGGGATAGTGCCAAGCAGTTCCGCTCCGCCGCCAGACCAGTTCTCAAACGGGTTTTGGGTGAAGTACGAGGAGGGCAGGACTAATCTGCGTCCGTCCCAAGTTTTGAGGACGATGGACGTGAGGCGGATGTCTTCCACTCTGCCCTGTTGACCCTGAGCGTCCACCAGGTCGTTCACCTTAAGAGTCCCCGAAAAAGCAATCTGGAGCCCAGCGAAAAGGTTCCCCAGGAAAGACTGTGCTGCGATGCCTGCGACGACAGATGCGAGCCCGGCGGAAGCAAGCAGAGAGGTCCCAACCGCTTCTGCGCCGGGGATAGTGAAGAGAGCAATCCCCGCAGCGACCAGCCAGATGGCCGCGGTCACCAGACCGTGGATGACCGACACCTGCGTTTGGAGGCGCCGGGCTTCCTGGTCCGACTCATCCTGGATCGGGTGCCTCTCACGGATTGTCCGCACTGCAACGGTCACCGCGGAGGTGGCGAGCCAGGCCAGTGCTGCGATGACCGCAACAATCAGGATGTGCAACACCAATGACTTAGAGCCCGGGTGTGGCCACTTAGCGATCACGGCGAGAATCAGCAGAGACACCGCTGCTGCCCCAAGCAAAGGTTTCACAAGCGCTCGGAACCGTTCCGCTGCGACCGGGTGTCTGCGGTGCAACAGACGGTAGCCGATGAGCAGCGCTAGCCCCAGCGCGGCGAGAGCGACCACCGCGATCAGGAGCGCCAGGAAGAACTGGAACCAAGTCTCCCAGGTCAGGTCCACGGCGCGCCTAGCTCTCTTGGTCTGGCTTTGGCTTGTTCACGCGACGACGACTCCGCTTACGGGGGCTGCGCTGACCTCCCTGCCCGGACTTGGGTTTCGACCCACTACGTCCGCCTTTGCTACGCGAGTCGTTTTTCTTCGGCCCGCGATTCGCGCGGGAATCAGGCCCACCCAGGTCCTCTAACTTTTCAGCATCCAAACCCGCTCTGGTGCGCTTTGAACGAGGAAGACTCCCCGTTGTCCCTTCTGGGATGTTCAAGTCTTCGTAGAGGTGCTCTGAGGTGTGGTAGGTCTCCGGGGGCTCTGCGATGTCTAACTCCAGGCCCCTTGCAATCAGTCCCCAGCGGGGGAGGGAATCCCAGTCGACGAAGGTCACTGCAGTTCCAGAAGCACCAGCACGCGCCGTCCGACCGATCCGGTGCAGGTAGGTCTTGTCGTCTTCGGGGCTCTGGTAGTTGATCACGTGCGTGACGTCTGCGACGTCAATCCCCCTTGCGGCGACATCCGTTGCAACCAGGACGTCGACCTTTCCTGACCGGAAGGCACGAAGGGCTTGTTCGCGGGCTCCCTGGCCAAGGTCGCCGTGCAGGGCTCCAACTGCGAAGCCGCGCTCAGTGAGGTCTTCAGTCAGCCGAGCAGCGCCCCGCTTGGTTTTCACGAACACGATGGTCCGGCCGCGGCCCTCTGCCTGGAGGATCCTTGAAAGGACCTCCACCTTATTCATGGGGTGCGTTCGGTACGCGAACTGGGAGACCTCTTTGACGGTTGCACCGTCGTCCTCGGGATCGGAAGCCCTAATGTGCGTCGGCTTGCTCATGAAGCGCCGGGCAAGCGCCACGACGGGCCCGGGCATGGTTGCCGAGAACAACATGGAGTGTCTGGTCGGTGAGACTTTCGACAGCAGGGTTTCAACGTCAGGGAGGAAACCCAGGTCAAGCATTTCGTCGGCTTCATCTAAGACAACCGTGTTCACGTCCTGAAGCTTCAGCACACCCCGGTTTGCCAAGTCAATTAGTCGCCCCGGCGTTCCGACAACGATTTCGGCTCCGCGCTCCAGCGCTGCGACCTGCGGTTCGAACGCGACACCCCCATAGATGTCAACGACGCGCGCCGACAATCCCTTGCCGGCGACGCGCAGGTCGCTTGCCACCTGCTTACAGAGTTCACGTGTCGGAAGGACAATGAGTGCCTGAGGAAGGCCGGGGTTCTCCAGCTCTAGGAAGCCGGGGTCCTTAGGACCCACCACTTTTTCTAGGACAGGGATACCAAACCCTAGGGTCTTGCCCGTCCCTGTCTTCGCCTGGCCAATGATGTCGCGTCCCTCCAGCGCAACCGGCAGGGTGAGAGCCTGAATTGGGAAGGGGTTAGTGATTTCTGCGGCCGCCAAAGCGTCCACAATCTTCGGACTTACGTTAAAGTCCGCAAACGTCTCTTGACTCACGGTCTACCTTTCTTTGAGTCACCAAAGTCGCGGCAGCCGATCGTCAATTTCTTGGCGGGGCTAAGGCCCCAAAAAAGTACCCGAGTGCTCTTACGACCGGGCAACCGGCTCCAAGTCTATCTCTGCCTCCTTCGCATCAACTGTGAGCAGCGCTATAGGCTGAGCTCATGAACGAAGTTGAAGAGGTCGAAGTCGCCCAAGAAGCACCTGACCCGCAGGCGGTGTCCGCGCCGCCTAGCGCTGGCGAACGGGAGGCCCTGGGCCTGATGGCTTACAGTGCGCTCGCAGCCATGACACGGCTGGCAAAAGATGGGGATCAGGCTCCAAGTACCCGCTTCCACGTCGACCTAGCGTCCATGGCAAACCGGGGCTACCGCCGGTTTACCGAACTGGAACGAATGGCTGAAGACCGCGGGTTCTCCGCGGTGGAGGCAGCGGGACAGTTTGCGGGGTTGTTTGACGAGCTTGACGACCGCACCCGCCCCTCGAACTGGTGGGAACGCACCGTGAAGAGCTACGTGGTAATGGGGATTTTTGCGGACACGCTACGTGAGCTCAGCGACCGTCACCAGATAGTGGATGGCAGCCTGGTTACTTGGGACCTGGGACACGGCAGCTGGGTCAGGGATCACCTTGCGGAACTCACTGAAGAGGACAAGCAGCTGGCAGCACGGCTTTCTCTTTGGGCTAGAAGAGTGGCCGGGGAAGCGTTCGGACTTTTGCGGGCGACCCTTTTCACGTACCCCGAGCTGGGCGCTGACCCGGACACGGTGGACGCGGTCGTCGCCCACGCGACCAAGCGCCACAGGGAGCGCCTAGAGGCAGTGAACCTGACCGCTTAGGTCACATGCGGCCAAAGCCCACGGGGGTAGACGGCCTTGATGGGACCACTGCGTAGCCAATTGAGGTCGCTGGGATCAGGAAACGTTCGCCGCGTAAGTCAGTGAAATCCAGGATTTCTTTGCCCTCGATAGCGGCGCGGATCCGGGCCAGAACGTCGTCTTCGTTCCCGTCCAGTTCAAGGGTCAAGGGGGCAAGCCCGGATCTGAAGTTGAGTGTCAGGTGCATCGCGGTCCTTGTGTCTTGTCTTTTGGAAGGTAGTGCCCCTAGTTTAGTCCTCCCCGGGTCGGGGGTTTTTGTCCTTTGCTTAGTTGTCGGACCGTGAAGCCATACTGGGTCTTGGTGGGGATCTGCCGCCGATGTCCAGGGAGGGGATGGCGTTTTGCCCGAAGGAAACGTTGACGCGCGCTCCCGCGTCCTGCGCCTGGCTCAGGCAGGTCACTCTCTTCTGGTGGACGGGGTCCCGCGCAGCGGGAAGACGCAGGTGCTCTTGGACCTTGCAGCCGAAGCGTTGTCGCGCCCCGCACCCGAAGGGTATTGGAGCCCCGTCTTGCTTCTAGCGCCTGATCGCAGACGCGCGGACCTTTTGGACCGGGAGCTCTCGCAGAGGATCTCGGGGCGCAAGCAGACCCTGGGGCCGCTTGGAGGCTTTGAGACTCACCGTTTGGTGCGTTCCACCCTCTCTTACGCGCACCTGATAGTTCGGCTTTGGAACTTGGAGCGCGCTAACCCTTCCCCCGATGCTCCGTTTGTTTCCGGGGCTGGGGAAGACGTTTGGGTTGCTGACTACCTGGGACAAAATGCTGAGCGGTGGAAAGACCTTTTTGAGCCGGCGGTGCTAGATAGTCCGGCCTTTCGGATGCAGGTCCGCAACGTTTTGGCGCGCAGCGGTGAAGCTGGACTCACTCCAGAGGATCTGGAGTGGCTTGGACGGGACCTAAGAAAGGACCTTTGGGTTGTCGCCGCAGACGTCTACCGCGAGTTCGCTGGACCTGGGGACTTACCGTTCAGAGACCGCACGCACCGCATGGATGCTGCCCGTCTTCCCCGCATCGCAGCCGACTTACTCAGCAACTGGGAGTCGCTCGGACCCTCCGTCGGGGTGTCTTCGCTTCGTCCTGTTCCTGCGCTACTGCTGGTTGACGACGCGCAGGACCTCCCGATGTCAGCGGGACTCCTGGTCGCCACGGCAGGTAGAGCTGCGGACCAGGTCGTTGTGGCCTCCTCACCGACATCGGCAAGTGCAGTCTTCCGTGGGGGCAACCCTCAGCAGGGTCTGTCAATCGCGTCGCAGTTGGACCTAGAGAAGGTCAGCCTTGACCAGGATTTGCGCAGTAAGCCGGAGCTTAGAGCGGTTTCCAAGGTGGTTCGCGGGTGGGTTGCTCCGGCAGATCCGGGACCCGCTAAGCAGACTCAGAGGGGTCCCGCAGTCACAAGTTCGCTGGCGGCAACCGAAACGTCCCGGACAAACATGATTGCCGCTTACCTGCGCCGAAAACACCTTTTGGAGTCTGTCCCGTGGGACCGGATGGCCGTAATCACGCGAACCGCCTCTGAGGTTGAACCGCTCAGGCGACAACTAGCCCGCCTAGAGGTCCCACTGCAGGCTGCAGACAGGCCCATAACTCTGGCAGAAGTGCCGACCTGTGCGGCCCTGCTGCAGCTCCTTTCGCTTCGAACTTCGCCGGAAGGTTACGAAGTGGAGCCCGGGCAAGAAGAGCTGCAGTCAGCTGCGCTTGACCTGGTGGCGTCGCCCCTGGTTCGTGCGGACTCTCTTGAACTGTTCCGACTCACCAGAGACCTAGCGTCCATCCTTAACCGACCACTCACCGTTCTGGAGCTGCTTGAGCTCCCGGACTCTGACCTGGACCGGGCGCTGACATCAAGTGCTCGCCGGAAGGACACGGTTCACCGAGTGAAGGTCGCAGCCTCTTTGTGGGCGGAAAAGGACAGGGCTGCAGGGCTCCTTCCCGAAGAAGGTCTTTGGGTCTTGTGGGAGCTCGCGGACATTCAAGACACGCTTGTCCGACAAGCGCTCAACCAAGACGGAGACGTCCCGGCATCCGTGAGTCTGGCCAGCCAAGACGCGCTTGACGCGGTCATCGCACTTTTCCGCCGAGCCGATCTTTGGACCCAGAAACTGGGGGACGCGCCTGGAGCCCAGGTCACGGCGGCAGCGTTCGCGGCCGACCTTCTTCACCAACAGGTCGCGTCAGATTCCCTGGCTCGCACCGGAACCACCGAGCCGGGGGTTCAGGTGCTTACAGCTTCCAGTGCAGCAGGGCAGTCCTGGCAGGTCGTCTGCGTCTCAGGTCCCCAGCTCGGGACCTGGCCGGCGCCGGGACGGGACAGTCTAGGGGCCACCCGGTCCTTGCAGCAGGTGTGCGATGTCGCGGCGGAAGCAGGCTGGGAAGGGGAAACGCCGATTGCTCCGTTCCTCCCGCGCGACTTGGGTGCCCTTGGGTCTTACAAGGCGCAGCAGGACGAAAGTCGGGAGGACGAAGCAAGGCTCTTCAACCTGGCAGTCACCAGAGCGGGGGAGTCCCTCCACTTTGCAGCGGTTGCCAGCGCCGACGCATCGCCTAGTGTCTTCCTACATGCGCTCTCAGACGCAGGGCTTGTGGCTCCGCTGGAAGATAGCGACGGCCAGCCCTTGTTCTCTCCGCCGGCTGGACCCATTACTCTTCCTGAACTGGCAGCCAGCGCACGTGCGGAAGCATCAAGAGCAGCTGGCGACCAGGAAGCTGCGCGGGACGCTGTAACGCTCCTTGCTCTGCTGGCGTCGGAAGGTGTGGCGGAGGCCGACCCTCGTCTTTGGGGGGTGACAGGCTCGGTTTCAACTAACAGTCCGGTGGTTGAAGCTGGCCCGCTTCGACTCAGTCCATCCAGGATTCAGCAGGCGAAAGACTGCCCGCTCCAGTGGTTCCTCTCTTCCACGGGCTTCTCCGATCAGGACGTGGGGGAGCGTCCGGACCTAGCGGCGGGGAGCTTCATTGGGACGCTTGTCCATGAGATCGCCGAAGAGAACCCTCACGGCACAAAAGCCCAGCTTCTTGATGCACTCCAGGTTAAGTGGGACCAGTGGGGCTTCGAACGCGAAACGTTCTGGGGAAGGAAACTCTGGGACGACCTGGAAGACATGATGGATTCCCTTGCGCTTCACTTTGCTCAGGTCCCAGGAGAAGTAACTACCGAGTTCGCCTTCACCCTGCCCGTGGGACCCGCAGTGATCAGTGGCCGCGCCGACAGGCTAGAGACCCTGGATGACGGGTCAGTTCGTGTCGTGGACATCAAAACTGGTGCCCGTTCCACACTGAAGCTACTCCCGCAGAACCCACAGCTTCTGGCATACCAACTTGCAGTTCGAAACGAGGGTAAGCGACCCGGGGGCGCCGGGCTTCTAGAGCTGCGCCGACCCAAGACAAACCAGCTCGGGAAACAGGACGCCCTCGGCGACGCAGCCGCAGAACAAACGACTGAGGAGTTCACGCAGCTAGCTGAGGGTCTTTCTGGGAGCACCTACCCGGCGGTGGAGGGAGGGGCGTGCTACTACTGCGAGTTCAAGTCCGTTTGCCCCGCTCAGGGACAGTCAGCTAGGGGGACCGAATGACGACCGAACAGAAAGACCCTGGGGCACTGCGCGCGCTGGCCGGGCTAGTTGACTCCCTGGGACTGCGAACTCCCACCGCTGAGCAAGCCGCGATCGCGACTGCGCCGCCCACAGTGGAAGTAGACGGGACGGGGCGGCCGCAGCCGCTCTTGGTTGTCGCCGGTGCCGGGTCGGGGAAAACAGAAACCCTTTCGCTCCGGGCCACCTTCATGGCAGCTCACTACGGGATTCCCCCCGAAAACATTTTGGGTCTCACCTTCACCCGAAAAGCTGCGGGTGAGCTTGAGCAGCGCCTGCGGGCCCGCCTTGCGACGTGGCAAGAGCTTGCCCGGCCGGAACAACGCCACTCTCTGCTAGCCGCCTCTCCGGAGTCCAGCACCTACAATGGCTTCGCGCTCAGCATCGTCCAAGAGTTCGGTGCTTACGTCGGTATTGACCCCCAGGTTTCACACATGGGGACGGCAGCTGCGTGGCAGCTTATGAGCGAAATCATCGGCGGATGGCAAGGGGAGCTCCCTCCCGAGTCCGCGGAGTCGACTCTGGTTGGGAAGACGCTTAGTCTTCGGGATGCGATCGCGAACCAGGCCATGAGTCTTGATGAGACGGAGCGTGGCCTTCACAGACTGCTTGAGCGTTTTGAGGAAGCAAAAGCAGAAGCGGGGGACAAGGCGCCCTACATCAAGTTCCATCGGGCCGGTGAAGCAAGGGTCCGCGAACGACTCTTGCTGCTGCCTGTCATCGAAGTGTTTGAGCAAGCAAAGCGCGCCCAGGGAGCCATGGATTTCTCCGACCAGGTGTCCGCTGCCATCAAAGTAGTGGAGGGTAACGAAGAAGCGCGGCGCGTCCTGCGGGAACGCCACCAAGTCGTGTTTCTTGACGAGTTTCAAGACACTTCAGTGGCGCAGATGCGCCTGCTGTCTTCTTTGTTCGCCGACCACCCGGTGACTGCCGTGGGGGATCCCAACCAAGCCATCTACGGATGGCGGGGAGCGTCCGCAGCGTCGCTTGATGACTTCCACGCCAGGTTCAATAAGAACCCGGACGTCCCCGATCTCACGCTTAGCCTGTCCACTGCGTGGCGGAATGACCGGTTGATCCTTGACGTTGCGAACAAAGTGGCAGAGCCCCTAAAAACGACTCCCGGATGGGCCCACGACCACGTGCCGGCTGGCGTACCGGCGCGGGGCGAGCAAGTGAGTCTTTCTGCGCTGAAACCGCGGAAGGGTGCGCCGCGCGGAAAAGTTGTGGCTCGCTACCGGCGCTTCGCCGCCGAAGACATCGCGGAGGCAACCCAGTTCGTCCTTGCAGTTAGGCGGGAAGCGGCTTCCTCAGGGGAGGCGGTCCCAACTTGCGCCGTCCTCTCCCGAAGAAGAGCGAATCTTCTGCCCGCGGTTGCGGCGCTTCGGGAAGCCGGCGTCCCAGCGCAACTCGCAGCAGGGGAGGCCTTGCTGCAGCAGCCTGCCGTCAATGACCTACGAGCTGCGTTAGAAATCACTGCGGACGTCGGTCGCAGTTCTAGCCTTTCCAGACTCTTAGCCAACCTCGATTTAGGGGCCTTAGACCTTCGCGTCCTTGCGGATCTTGCTCGCTCTCTCAGCCGCGGTGCTTCAGGAAGCTCGGGGCGGCAACAATCCTTGATGTTGGACGCAGTGGCTCACGTGGGCCGCGGGGAGCCCGTGGAAGGCCTTAGCGAAGCGGGTCGACTGCGGGTCGCTTCGCTTGCAGAAAAGTTGGGGGCGCTGCGCGCTGCTGGCGACCAGTCCCTAGTGGACCAGGTTGAAGGCGCCCGGCAGATTTTAGGGCTTGACGCGGAGGCCCTAGCCGACCCGTCGTCAGCCGGAGTCCCAGATGCCTTAGACCAGTTCGTGGCACTTGCCGCAGATTTTGCGGAAACTGCGCCGCGCGCCAGTCTCCAAAGTTTTCTGTCGTGGCTGGAAGTAGCAGACAAACAGGAGGGCGGCATTCAGGTCCCTAACGTCGCGATAGACCCGGGTGCCGTTCAAGTCATGACTATCCACGCGGCCAAAGGATTGGAGTGGGATGCGGTCGCTGTGATTGGGATGGCGCAGGGCTCTTTCCCTAGCGCCGATGGCGGCGCCTTGAATGCTCCGGACGCTCCGCTTGAACCGGTCGCAAGAGAGCAGCCAGACCCAAGCTACGGCTGGTGGACAGACCTTGGGGAGCTCCCCTACCCGGTCCGCCGCGACCGGGAGCACCTGCCTTTGCCGAACGTTTGGGACATGTCCCAAACGGGAACTGCTTTGGCGAACGCCTTTAGGGAAGACGTTGGTAGTTACAAGGAACGCGAAGAGCGCAGGCTCGCCTACGTCGCACTCACGCGTGCAAGGTCGTCCATGCTGCTGTCGGGGGCCTGGAACAGTAGTCCGAAGCAGATTCGTCTCCCTTCCCCGTTCCTCACTGAGGCCGCAGGCGTTCCGTTCGTTGATACTCAGCTCTCAAAGTCTCCGACGGCTGCGGAAATAGAGGCCGCAGCACTCGACGCCGAGCCACCGTTTTTCCCGCGGGACCCCGGACCTGCACGGCGGGCAAGCGAGCAAGTTGCTGCGCAGGTGATGGAAACCATGACGGACTTGCAGCATTCTCCGAAACCTGCGCGCAGCGGGTCTCGCTCCCAGGCCCTTGCAGGACTCCAAGACAGGGCGGTAGCCGAAGCTGCTGCGCTCCTGCTTGAAGAAAAGGACCGGATTGAAGATCAACCTAAACTGGCAGACCTCAGCCCGGACCAGGTGTTGCAGCTTGTGGGGGCAAGGCGTGGTCTCTCCGTGACCGACATTGCAGCCTTCAACGCAGACCCGAAGGCGAAGGCTTCTGAGCTGCTGCGGCCGGTCCCCCAGAAACCTGGCGGCTCTGCCGCGCTCGGCACCGCTTTTCACAACTGGGTTGAGCAGTATTTGCGTCGCGTGTCTTTCAGCAGCAACGAGCCCGAAGACTTTGAGGCCCAGCGTGAACTTGGGCAGGCACTCACCAGCTCCGAGCGTGCCGACCTGGAACAGATGCAGGCTCAGTTCATGAGCGCTGACCCAACCGAGGGTTTTCAGGTGGTTGGCCTGGAGGTCCCGTTCGGAGTTGTGTCTGCAGGCTTTCCTGTTCGCGGACGGATAGACGCAGTCCTGAAAGACAAGGAAGGCAACTATCGCCTGATTGATTGGAAGACTCGGAGCAGAATCCCTAAGACACTCAGGGCCGACACTGCGACCTACTACCAAACCCAGCTACAGCACTACCTAGAGGCGTGGCTTCCTAAGGCCACCGATGAAGGCGTCCAGGTTAGCGCTGAGCTTCAATTCGTGTCGCCCAGCGGTCTCCTGCGCGTCGCTGCGGAAGACTTACAGAGCCTGGTCGCTTCGACTAATCCTGAAACTCGCTAAGCTCCTCGGCCACCACGGTCACTCCCGTCCCCGGCTGCTGGAGCAGGTGAGGGTTGACGCGCAGTAGCGGCTCCTCTTCCGCCGTGAAGTTGATCTGCAGTACTTCTTCCTCAGCTGGCACCAGGAGGTCTCCATCAAGCTCAAGAGCCATCTGCCGCAGTGACGTCTTGCCAGCCTCCTTCAAAGCACTACTTTCAGCCTTCACAGCGTGGTCGTACCACCGCAGCGTGTCTAGTTCCGCAATCAGCTGAGCCCGGGTCATGAGGTGCAGATCAGGGTCTTTGCGTCCCCGCCAGTACGCTGTCTCAAACTCTCCTAAGAAGGCGTCACTCGCGTGGTACAGCAGCCACAAGATGTCGTACGCGGGATCGTCGACCCTAGCACTTTGAAACCCCCTGACTCCAACGACTGCGCAGCCCTTCGCGACCTGGAGGTCTTCTGCTACAAGAGTGCCGTGGACCGGGACCGGTTCGTAGAACCACAAAGTGTCGTCCCGTAGCGCACCCAGCCAGCGCGCTGCCAGATCCGCTGGGATCGCCAACCGGTGTTCCTCAACCAAGCTCAAGTACTCAGCCCGTCGCTGCTCCGGGCGGATCAGGGCTCCGGTTGCTTCGAAGTAGCTATCCACAGGCAGCTGGTGCAAGCCGGCTAGCGCAGAAGCAAGCGACGCTGCAAAGAGGGGATCCTGAACCAGAGTCTCCGGGTGTCCCACCACCCCGCCTAAGTGCGGGAAGATCAGCGCAAGCCCACCCTTCGGCCTGGCTGCAACCGCGACTGGCGCCGGAGTTCTGAACGGCAGCGAAGCTGTCTTAGATTGCTCACCCAGCAGAGCCAGCGTCCTGAACAAGTGGTCTAACGCACCCTTTTCAAGACCGGGGATTGCGGAGACCTGCCAGTCGTTCCCGTCACCATCAACTAAAGTGACGCAGCTTCCGCCCCGCCACGACATGTAATCTTTGGTCCCCAGCACGCGTAGTCCTGGTACAGCGGCACTTGCTAGCGCTGCTAGCTCCAGTTCGGCGCTGGTCGGAATGCGGTCTTGACTGCTCACGTTTCCAACGTATCGCGCAGCTTCACGCTCCAGGCATGGCGCGCCGACGCTTTCGCGTCTCCGGTACGCTGGCAGCGTGAGTCACGATTTCCCCCTCAGTATCGCCGAGCTGCGAAGCACGCTTTCGAACGTTGAGTCCGTGTCGGATCCTAAGCGGCTGCGAGCTCAGATTGCCGACCTCTCGGAGAAGGCGGGAGCGCCAGACCTCTGGGACGACCCGGATGCGGCCCAGCAGGTGACCTCCAAACTCTCCCACCTGCAGTCTGAGCTGGCGCGCATCGAAGAGACTGCGGCGCGGATAGATGACCTAGAAACGCTGGTGGAACTGGCTGATGAGGCTGCGGACGACGAAGAACGCTCACTTCTTTTAGACGAGTCTTCAAGCGAGCTGAAGCAGCTGCAGCAAGACGTTGCTTCCCTTGAGATCCGCACGCTCCTGGACGGAGAGTATGACGACCGCCACGCCGTCGTGACCATCCGCAGCGGCGCCGGCGGGGTTGACGCAGCCGACTTTGCATCGATGCTGCTTCGCATGTACCTTCGCTGGGCGGAACGCAAAGGCTATAAGACCAAGGTTCTGGACACCTCTTACGCTGAAGTAGCTGGCATCAAGTCCGCAACTTTCGAAGTAGAGGCTCCTTACGCATACGGGACCTTATCTGTAGAGTCGGGGACCCACCGGCTAGTTCGCATTAGCCCCTTCGACAATCAGGGCAGGCGCCAAACCGGGTTCGCTGCTGTTGAAGTCATCCCTCTCATTGAGACAACCGACCACATCGACATCCCGGACGGAGATCTAAAAGTTGACGTTTTCCGCAGTTCAGGCCCCGGAGGGCAGTCTGTAAACACCACGGACTCAGCCGTTAGGGTGACGCACCTTCCAACTGGGATCGTGGTTTCTATGCAGGATGAGAAGTCACAGATCCAGAACAGGGCTGCGGCGATGAGAGTCCTGCAGTCGCGCCTGCTCATGCTGAGACACGAAGAGGAAAAGGCAAAAAAGGACGAACTGAAAGGTGATGTGAAGGCGTCTTGGGGTGACCAGATGCGCAGCTACGTCCTTCAGCCGTTCCAAATGGTAAAGGACCTGCGCACGGACTGGGAGTCCGGCAACACTTCAGCCGTGTTTGACGGTGACATCGACGACTTCATAAACGCGGGAATCCGGTGGCGAAAACAGTCCGAAATAGTCTAGGGTTCAACTAAAGGTTGAAGCTTCCCTTCTTGCGTGTCCTCGGGGGTCCCGTGGGCCGCAACCCTAGGCTGGATGGGCCGGGTGAACCTGAGCCGCAGCTAAGAGTGAGTGATGATCCGATTCGACAACGTTACGAAGATCTACGTGAAGGGGGCAACTCCTGCGCTAGACGACGTAACGCTTGAGGTTGACCGCGGGGAGTTCACGTTCCTAGTAGGGAAGTCCGGGAGTGGAAAGTCAACGCTGCTCCAGCTGATCCTTCGCGAACAGCGGGCGACGTCCGGGCAGGTTTGGGTGCTGGGTCGCAACATGAGTACTATCCCGCAGTGGCGGGTCCCGAAGATCCGCCGTCAGATCGGCACGGTGTTCCAAGACTTCCGGCTGCTACCCTCCAAAACGGTTTACGAGAATGTTGCGCTCGCGATGCAGGTGATTGGTAGGCCCCGGCACGCTATTCGCACCGAGGTGCCAGAAGTCATCGACATGGTGGGGCTTCGCGGCAAAGAGAAGCGTCTTCCCACAGAGCTTTCAGGTGGTGAGGAGCAGAGAGTCGCGATCGCGCGCGCCATGGTGAACCGCCCCCAGGTCTTGCTTGCCGACGAGCCCACGGGAAACCTGGACCCTGAAACCTCCCTGGGGATCATGCGACTCCTCGACCGCATCAACCGCAGTGGCACCACCGTCATCATGGCAACCCACGACTCGAAGATCGTGGACCAGATGCGCAAACGCGTCGTTGAGCTTGAGGACGGGCGTGTTGTCCGCGACCAGGACCGTGGCATCTACGGGGCAGGCGGATAAGTATGCGTTTACGTTTCATTCTTTCTGAGACCGGCAAAGGCCTAGCTCGAAATAAGGCCATGGCTGTGTCTGTCGTCATCGTCACCTACGTCTCCCTGCTCTTCGTAGGGGTCGCCGCTCTCGCCCAGCTACAGGTGAACATGCTGAAGGACGAGTGGTACGACAAGATCGAAGTCTCCATCTACATGTGCGCTCAAGATGACCGCACACCCTCGTGCGACCTCCAAGAAGCGACCGACGCGCAGGTTGACGAGGTTCGCGAGAGACTCGCTTCGGACGAACTCGCGGGCTACGTGGAAGAGGTGTACGAGGAAACCAAGGAAGAGGCCTACTTGGCCTTCCAGGAAATGTACGGGGAGACCGCGCTCGGCGACTGGACCACGGCCGACATGCTCCAGTTCTCTTTCCGCGTCAAACTGGTCGACCCTGAGCAGTACCAGATCATTTACGAAGAGTTCAGTGGCAGTCCCGGCGTCTCTGAAGTTCGCGACCAGAGAGACTTGGTGGAACCGCTCTTCGAAGTCCTAGAAAAGGCCAAGATGCTCTCTTTGGGGCTTGCCGGCATCATGGTCGTCGCAGCTGTCTTACTGATCACGACCACCATTAGGCTTTCGGCGATGAGTCGCGAGAGAGAAACACAAATCATGCGCCTAGTCGGCGCATCGAACCTGTTCATCCAAGCACCGTTCATGATCGAGGGCGCGATAGCAGCGCTAATCGGCGCACTGCTGGCGGTCGGCTCACTGTTTGCTGGCGTGAATCTGCTAGTCAACAACTGGCTCGCCGATTCGTTCTCTTGGACGCGTTTTGTCGGCTATCACGAGGTCTGGATGATCACTCCGATCCTCATCGGCGCCGCACTACTGCTGGCGCTCCTTGCTTCCGCGTTCTCCTTAGCTAAGTACACAAGGGTGTGAGTTAGTGGCTACTTCAAACTCAGCAAACAAGGCTCGCTCTCGCGGACGCGGAAGACGCGTCGGCGTTATCGCGGCCGTTATCGCAGTTTTCGCACTCGCTTTCGCAGGTCTGATCTTCGCCAACCCAGCATTCGCGGACGCTCGTTCCGACGCTGTGAACGACAAGCTTGAGAGCGAACAAAGAATCTCCTCGCTGAAAGGGGAGATTGAAGGGATCGACCAGGAACTCGCGGACCTGTTCGTGGCTGTCGAGCAGTCGAAGATTGAGGTTGCGGACCTCCAGATTGACTTAGCGGATGCCGAGCAGGTCCTGGCGGACGCAGAACGTAAGCACGCGGCACTGGAGGCCCAGCTTGCCGATGCGATCGCCCTGAAAAACGAACTCGAAGAGACAATCCAGGCCTCCTCAGAAAAAGAGGATGAGCTCCAAGTCGCCGTGGGGGCGATGGCGCGGGAGATGTACCGCGGCGAAACCCTTTCACCGTTCTCGGTCGTGGTCGGTTCTGACGACCTTGGGGAGATCAGCTCACGCGCAGCCGCAGCGAGCGCCCTCACTCGGGCGCAGTCAAAGGCGATGGACGAGGTTAGGACCGGACTTGTCGTTTCTCAGAACCAAGCTGAGAAACAGGAGGCCGTCACTGAACGAATCACTGACCTTGAAGCGAAGGCTGAGGAGGCGAAGGTCCAGGCTGCGGAGGCCCGCGACCAGGTCGCTGATTCTCTGCAGGCCGTTGAGGTGAAGCTTTCAGAGCAGCAGGCACTCCAGGCGGAGTGGGAGATAAAGCAGGCCGAAGCCAAGGTTCAACTTGAAACTGCCAACGAGGACCTCGCTGCAGCCGCAGCGCGAATCGCCGCGATTGACAAGAAAGCTGAAGAAGACCGCTTAGCTGCTGAGGCTGCAGCTGCGAAGAAAGCTGAAGAGGACGCGAAGAAGGCTCAGCAACAAGCTGGTTCTTCGAAGCCCCAGACAAGCAAACCGAGCACGTCGACTCCGGCACCTTCATCGCCATCGAACAGCAACTCCTCGAGTGGTTCTGCTTTGTTCAGGCACCCCTTTAACTTCCAGGCCCGCGTCACGTCCTACTTCGGGTGGCGTTTGCACCCGATCCTTGGGTACTACCGCCTGCACAACGGGACTGACTTCGGGGCTGGGTGCGGAACCACCCAGGTGGCGACCCGCGGAGGGACGGTTGTTGCTGCTGGTTGGGACTCCGGCGCTGGGAACTATGTGAGCATCAACCATGGGATTGTGAACGGGCACTCGTACATCACTCAGCATCTCCACTTGTCGCAGATTCTGGTTTCCAAGGGCCAGAGCATTTCCTCTGGAACTCCGATCGGACTCACCGGTTCCACCGGGATGTCTACGGGCTGTCACCTGCATTTGACGTTGTATAGGGACGGGACCCCGGTAAGTATCCTCCCCTACATGTAGCGAGTGCGCGGTGCCGTGGACCCAGCGAATGGGGATCTGTGGTTGACTTGAGCGTTGCGATTGTCGGAGGAGATCATGGCGAAACCCTGGAAGCAGCCGAAGCCTAGCGAGGCGGAGCGGCGCAAGGCCGAGTCTGATGAGAAGAAGGTCATTGCGCGGAACCGGCGTGCCCGCCACGACTACTTGATCGAGGATACGCTCGAGGCCGGTCTGTCCCTGAGCGGCACCGAAGTGAAAGCACTGCGGATGGGACGCGCATCCCTTGTGGACGGTTGGGTCGAGTTTAGTGGTGGCGAGGCTTGGCTGTACGGGGTGAACATCCCCATGTATTCCCAAGGCTCTTGGAGCAACCACGCGCCGACGCGCAAGCGGAAGCTGCTCATGCACAAGAGTGAGATTGAGCGTTGGAAAGCCAGGGTCGACCCGAAGGGGTACGCGGCTGTTCCGCTGGAGCTTTATTTCGTTGGGGGTCGCGCCAAGGTGCAGATAGGCCTTGGCCGCGGTAAGACGGAGTACGACAAGCGCCACGCGCTTCGTGAGGCGCAGGACAACCTGGAGGCCAAGCGGGCCATGAGCGCCTATCTCAGGCGCCCTTCCCGCTAGCTACGGGCGCGCATGCCCCTTGGTTTCGGACGCGCATCCCCTTTCGTTTCGGACGCGCATCCCCTTTTCGTTTCGGCCGCGGACCCCGGCCTACCCTTCCCTCTCTAGTTACGGGCCTTCTAGTTACGGGCGCGCATGCCCAACCCCGCGTCGGTCATCCAGCTGACCATTGCCAGCGCGCTCGCGGGCGGGTAGACTAGATCAGCTTGGAACGGGAAGAGTCCCGGGAAGAGCTGAGTAAAACTCAATAGGGGATGATCGGTTTCGACGGCGGTTGAAGATCGGGAAGAAGCGGGTCGAGAACGCACGCTTTTCTCGTAAACATCGTGTGCAAAACATTAAGTGCCAAAGAAAACAGCACTGACTTCGTTCTTGCTGCCTAGTTGCAGCTGAACCAATAAGTCCGTCACCCAGGGAGTCGCTTTCGGCCCTGGTGCTGGCGTCATCAAGGAAGCCAATGGAAGTCACGCATGTCAGCGGAGTGGCTTCGACACTTAGTTGACTGAGCCTATTCGGTAGCAGGTCTGCATGATGCCGAAGGCTGAGAAATTACTCGCAGACTGCACCCGGAGAATGTCTCGGGTTTAACTGTCGGACGCGGGTTCGATTCCCGCCATCTCCACTCAGAACCCTGGTGACCTTAGTGTTACCAGGGTTTTTTGCTGCAATGGCGGCGTTTCTACCACATTGGCCCTT